>MDTB01092846.1_pt1 | contig 88876 bp, 79 predicted proteins | sample 811161 | NCBI WGS metagenome assembly MDTB01 (sample SAMN05326650, study PRJNA326480) | marine metagenome | isolation source: seawater | place: Mediterranean Sea | collected 2009
CGATTGGATTCGAACCAACGACCCCCACCATGTCAAGGTGGTGCTCTAACCAACTGAGCTACGCGCCTAAAGGAAGCCGGATTCTAGCACTAAACGCCTAGATGTCAAAACTCGCCGAGGCCACAGTCTATTTAGCTCTAATAGATTCCCTATAAGGGGCCAAGACTCAACTTACCATCATCCAAACGATAGATCCGGTGCATTTTGGACGCCAATTCGATATCGTGCGTCACAACCACAACACTAGTGTTTAGCTCCTCATTAATCTGGAAAATAAGATCCATAAAACATGCGGCGCTAAATTTATCCAAATTACCCGTAGGCTCATCAGCCAACAAGCACGAAGGATCAGTTACAAGAGCTCTAGCGATAGCAACCCGTTGCCTCTCCCCCCCAGATAACTCGGTCGGTTGATGACCGAGACGATGACCCAAGCCAACACGAATCAACATGTCAGAGGCCTTAGCTTGAGCATCTGCTGCCGTAGTTTCACGCATCAGCAACGGCATGGCGACATTTTCCAGGGCTGTAAACTCCAGCAGTAAATGATGAAATTGATACACGAACCCAATTGACCGATTACGAATTTCACAAATTTTAGTCTCCGATAAAGTTGAAAATGACTCATCGTTAATCCTCACCTCTCCGCGATTTGGTCTATCAAGACCTCCTAACAAATGTAACAACGTACTCTTGCCGGATCCAGACGACCCGACAACCGCAGTTATATCACCTGCGTGAACCTTTAGGGAAACCCCATTCAACACTTCGATAGGGACACCGCCAATCGAGCCATAATTCTTCTCTACATTATCAGCAGACAAGACCAATCGACTGTTCATATTGGCCTCACTCATAACGCAACGCTTCAGACGGATTAATTTGTGCAGCTCGTAAACTCGGATAAATGGTCGCCAACATCGTTAATCCCAGAGATAAAACCCCAATCCACACCACATCATAAAGCTGAATTTCTGAAGGAATATCAGAAATATAGTAAACGTCTTTAGCTAAAAACTGAACATTAAATAAAGATTCAATAGCAGGAACAATGACATCAATATTTGATGCAATGATTAATCCAAAGAACAAACCAAGAGCTGTACCAATAAATCCGATCAACGAACCTTGAATAAAAAATATTGTCATAATTTGACTGGGAAGCGCTCCCAGCGTTCGTAGTATCGCTATATCTGCCCGCTTATCGGTCACCACCATCACAAGCGTAGAGACGATGTTAAACGCGGCAACCGCGACGATAAGCAAAAGAATAATCGACATCGCCCGCTTCTCAATCTGTATCGCTCGAAAGAAAGTCGCGTGACTTTGTGTCCAGTCCGAGACATAAAAACCAGCGGGAAGGATGCGAGATAACTCAGACGCGACGCGTGGCGCGTCAAATAAATCAGTCAGTTTCAATCTAAGCCCAGAAACGGAATCATCAAGCCTCAAGAGCCTTTGCGCGTCTTCCATATGAATAATCGCTAGAGCCGCGTCATATTCGTAATTTCTGACTTCAAAAATACCGGACACGCGAAACTGTCTTAATCGCGGCATAACCCCGGCAGGGGTTACCTGACCTTGGGGCGTGATCATCACCAATCGGTCGCCGACACCTACGCCAAGAGAGCGTGCAAGGTCGACGCCTAGAACAACATTAAATTCACCAGAAACCATAGAATCCATCGAACCCTGAATCATGTTTACTCCAACATCAGAGACATCATTCTCTATCTTTGGCAGGACTCCTCGGATAATCGCACCCTGGGATCTTCGACCAAAAGTCAATAGCCCTTCACCCGATACAAATGGCGCAGAACCGACTACGTCTGCTTGTGAGTTCGTTTTTTTTATTATCTCTTGCCAATTATCAAATTGCCCCTGGGAGCTCATTATTTGAACATGTGAGACGACTCCGAGGATGGTTGCTCGCAGCTCTTTTTGAAACCCGTTCATAACTGACAAAACCACAATCAGCGCTGCCACCCCAAGCGCGATGCCGACCATCGAGGTAACTGATATAAAGGAAATAAAGTGGTTCTTACGCTTAGCTCTCGTATAGCGCAGTCCAACAAAAAGCTCGAAGGGTTTAAACATAGAGGTTCTCTACGGTCATGAATAACCCATTATATCGTTAGGTTCAACATTTAATTCGCCTGCTAGGTGTGGGAGAATCTATCTTATTATATTAATTCGTGCGACAACATCCGTGAGTACTCTATCCATAACATTATCGAACTCAATTACATCTGAGGCTTTTCCAAAATCAGACCCAACTCCGGCTCTAGATCTTCTATTCAGTCGGGGTAAGCAATCATCAATGAGCAGCACATCCATCTTAGACTATTGGATTAAAAAACTCATTCAGCACCAACCTGGCGAGGTTCCAATCACTACGCTTTTGGCTAAAGCTGATCCGAAACTATTCAACTGCCCTTATTATCTATGCTGTGAGCTAGTCAAGTACACGGCAGGCATGAACGATGTATACGTGCGACGCCTATCAGATATTGACCTAATTACCAGTCAATCGGAACACTACAGAAAACTTCTCTGTGAAATATTTGAAGGAGCGGTTATACGCCACATATCGACCTGGCCATCATTATTTATTTTGGGTTTTGAGAATCACCCTAACATCTCCACAATCAACGCAGACAATGCAGAACTGCGGCCAATGAGCGATGTTTTACCCGAAGGACCTCAAGCCAAGTTTTGGATCTCGAAAATGAATGAAACCCAAATGGTTTTTCACCAAAGTAATGAAAACATCGCCAGTAAGGACACGGCTCAAAGACCAAATGGTGTGTGGTTATGGGGAGAGGGTTCGCGATTGGAACTTCCTAACTCACCGCTTGTAGTTTCGGGACAGAGCCCAGAACTACTGACATTAGCTCGCGCGGCAAACGCGACAGTGACACCTTACGAGTACATATTTACAACGAAACCAACCCCGCCTGAGGCACTTATCGAGATTCAAATTAGTGAAGATCCAAAGAGCCTAATCCAAGCAAACCTCATAGCATCTAAGGCTCTTTCACTATTAAGAACAGGTCAATACTCAGAATTGAATATCCAAACAATGAAAAACTCAGTTATCCAGAATACAAAATGTACTAAATATTCATTACATAAATTTTGGAAAAAAACGACAAGCGCATTGGACTGGTTAACGAATAACAATGAATGAATCAAAACGGCTGATTAAAGTTCGAGAAGCACCAAGGCGTCCTCAGGAAGTTCTCATGAACAGCGGACTATCGCCAGTGCTAGCACGCGTTCTATCCGCGAGAGGCATCAAAAATGAAAATGAGTTAGATGACGGTCTGGCAAAGCTAGCTCCCTTAGAAACACTAAAGAACTGTAAACGGGCTGGGGAATTGTTAGCGGATACGATTGCTAATGAAGAGAACATTTTAATTGTGGCTGATTACGATGCAGATGGGGCTACGGCTGCCGCCATTACTATCATATTTCTGCGCGACATAGGGATTAAAGCGAAGTACTTTGTACCAAATCGATTTGAACATGGGTATGGTTTAACGCCTGAAATCGTAGACATCGTTGCTAGAGAGAAAACGAATCTGATAATCACTGTAGATAACGGCATTGCAAGTATCGCCGGTGTGGCGAGAGCAAAAGAATTAGGCATTAAAGTCTTAATTACTGATCACCACCTACCCGGTTCAGAGCTACCTCAAGCTGAGTGTATTGTTAACCCGAATCAACCGAATGACGCTTTTGTCAGTAAGTGCATAGCTGGTGTTGGCGTAATGTTTTACGTCCTAATTGCATTAAGAGCGGAATTAAGAAATCGCGGGTATTTCAAGACCAGCAACGCAGAGCCTAATTTGGCCGAACTGCTTGACCTTGTCGCCTTAGGAACTATTGCAGACGTTGTACCCATCGACCAAAACAATAGGATTCTCGTCGCCCAAGGCTTGCGCAGAATCCGATCTGGCAAAATGAATCCGGGTATAGAAGCATTATTACGAATAGCTAAAAAGAAACCATCTGCGGCACGCTCAACGGATTTCGGTTTTGCTGTCGGACCTAGGCTTAATGCGGCTGGACGATTAACTGACATGAAATTAGGAATCGAATGTTTAATATCAGAAGATATTGTTAAGGCCTCCAATTTAGCGAAGGAACTTGATCGACTCAATGTCGAACGTCGACAAATCGAGGGAGAGATGAAAGATCAAGCATTAAAGTACCTAGAAAATATTGAGACTAACCTTGAATCCGGCATTACCTTATTTGACCCACAGTGGCACTCGGGCATTGTAGGAATACTCGCCTCGCGCGTTAAAGAGAAATTTAATCGCCCTACAATCGCTTTTGCTCCCGAAAAAAATAAATTTCTTAAAGGCTCTGGCCGATCAATCCAAGGAATCCATCTCAGAGACGTACTGGATATCTTGACCAAGATGGATCCGACAGTAATCGATAAGTTTGGTGGTCATGCCATGGCGGCTGGGCTTACGATTCACGCCACTAACCTGGCCAAGTTTACTGACTTATTTAACAAAATCGTGACGGCTGAGTTCAAAAAAAACACCATAGATAATGCGATCTATGTGGATGGATCACTAGGAGAAGAAGAATCTTTACCGGCACTAGCGCACGAAATAAGAACCCGCGTTTGGGGACAAGGGTTTCCTGAGCCAGTCTTTAGAGACGAACTGCATGTCAGGTCTCATCGGATTATCGCAGAGACGCACACTAAATTACGCGTTTCCTTTTCGCCAAATGGTGAAGCGATAGACGCGATTCGCTTTAATTTTAACCATGCCGTGCCGGATGTAATCAATACCGTCTACCGACTCGACATTAACGACTTTTATGATCACAAGCCTGCACAGTTGATTATAGAGACTTGGTAAGACCGGCATACCATTAGGTAATTAAATCAAAATCTAATCTAATATCGTCAATCCGCAGGAGCACCTGATATTTAATTCAATAATTGAGTACGTCGATTCCGGTAAAATGGAAGCTTCTGAATGACAAATATCGGGATAACGAACCAACGCTATGGAATCCGAATACTTAAATACAGTACAAGAAAAAATAGAAGATTTAGCTGATCGAACCTCGCAACTACGGGGGTATCTTTGACTTTGATGTCAAATCAGATCGGCTCGCTGAGGTTGAACGCCTACTAGAAGATCCAGAGATCTGGCAGAATCCGGATACTGCCCAAGCCATCGGTAAAGAAAAAAAATCCTTAGAAGCTATTGTGAATGTTTTATCTTCCGTTACCACTCAGGTTAAGGACATGGGAGAGCTATTAACCTTAGTAATTCAAGAAAACGATCAAGAAACGCTTGACTCCATTGAGCAAGATCTATCTCAAGCACAGGCGCACATCGAAGATTTAGAATTTCGTCGCATGTTCTCGAATCCAATTGATAAAAACGGATGCTTTCTTGACATACAGTCAGGAGCAGGTGGAACAGAGAGTCAAGATTGGGCGGCGATGCTGCTGCGAATGTACGCTAGATATACTGACGTTAAATTATTTTCAGCAGAAGTACTCGAGGAGTCGCCCGGGGACGTCGCCGGCATAAAAAGTGCAGTTCTAAAAATCTCTGGCGAATATGCCTATGGAACGTTACGAACTGAGACCGGGATTCACCGACTTGTTAGAAAATCGCCATTCGATTCAAACGCCAAAAGACACACGTCATTCGCTAGTGTTTTTGTATATCCCGAGGTTGATGACTCAATAGAAGTCGAGATTAACCCTGCAGAGCTCAGAATCGATACATATCGAGCCAGTGGTGCTGGTGGCCAGCACGTCAACCGAACAGACTCTGCTGTGCGGATCACTCACATCCCAACAAATACAGTTGTCCAGTGCCAAAATGATCGATCACAACACAAGAATAGAGCCGCCGCAATGTCGATGCTTAAGTCGAAACTTTATGAGCTTGAGCTTCGGAAACGTCAGTCAGAGCAACAAAAACTTGAGGACTCCAAATCGGAGATTGGCTGGGGTCACCAGATCCGATCTTACGTGCTCGATCAGTCAAGAATAAAAGATTTACGCACTGACGTTGAAACCGGAAATACACAGGCTGTATTAGACGGAAACTTAGACATATTCATTCAGGCAAGTCTTAAACAAGGTCTCTAACGAATAGAGGATTACATGTCAGAAAATAACAACCCATCTCCAGTAGAAGTAATTGATACAAATCAGATCATTGAAGAACGTCGCTCTAAATTAAGCAAGCTCCGAGAAGCTGGGAATCCATTCCCCAACGATTTCGAACGTAAAGATCTAGCTCAGGAAATTCACGACAAGTACGGGACGCAAGATAAGGAGAATCTGGAAGAATTAGACGCAAGCGCTATTGTGGCTGGAAGAATCATGCTGAAGCGTGTCATGGGAAAAGCCAGTTTCGCAACCATCCAAGACATGTCGGGGCAAATTCAACTCTATATTAATAATGCAGGGATTGGAGATGAGGAACATTCGGCTTTTAAGCACTGGGATTTGGGCGATATTATTGGCGCTTCTGGCGTCTTATTTAAAACAAAAACGGGTGAGCTCAGCATACGGGTGAATTCACTTCGCCTCCTAACTAAGTCACTACGGCCTCTCCCCGAGAAATTCCATGGCCTAACCGATCAAGAACAAAGATACCGGCAACGATATGTTGATCTCATTGTTACGCCGGAGGCAAAAAGGAATTTTCAAATACGATCCAAAGCGATACAGATTTTAAGGACCTTTTTGACGGAGCGAGGATACTTAGAAGTTGAGACGCCAATGATGCAATCCATTCCTGGTGGGGCAACGGCGAAACCTTTTGTCACCCACCATAACGCGCTCGATATGCAGCTTTATCTCCGCGTCGCACCCGAACTCTATTTGAAACGACTTGTTGTCGGAGGATTTGAAAAAGTTTTCGAAATCAATCGCAACTTTCGAAATGAAGGCATATCCACGAGACATAATCCAGAATTCACGATGCTCGAATTTTATGAAGCGTTTCGTGATTACCGCTATTTAATGAATCTTACAGAAACAATGCTTAAAGAACTCGCCGAAGCTTGCGTTGGCTCTGCGCAAATAACTTATCAAGGACATACGATTGACTTTGCTCAACCGTTCCAACGTCTCACTATGTCAGAGGCTATTAGTGCACATAACGGGCAGTTCAGCTCGGACAACCTGAATGACTTGGAATTTTTACGGGCGGAGCTTGCCAAACGTAAAATTACCTGTTTTTCCACGGATGAAATCGGCATGCTTCAACTTAAGTTATTCGAGGAAACAACGGAGGAGAAACTGATTCAACCAACCTTTATTGTTGCTCACCCTAAAGATGTATCTCCGCTTGCAAGAAGTAACGACAAGAACCCTGAAGTCACCGATCGATTCGAGCTATTTGTTGCAGGAAGAGAGATCGCCAATGGCTTCTCTGAGCTCAACGACTCGGAAGATCAAGCCCAGCGATTTAAAAGTCAAGCAGAGGCGAAGGCTCAAGGCGATGACGAGGCAATGTTTTACGATAGCGATTACATTCGCGCGCTCGAATACGGTATGCCACCTACCGCTGGTGAAGGAATCGGCATTGATCGTTTGATCATGCTTTTGACTGACAGCGCTTCCATTCGCGAAGTTATATTATTTCCACAAATGAGATCTGAATAGAATGCCTACAGAAGCAAAAATACTCTGGACGCCGTCTGCATCCCGGGTAAAAGCATCACATATAACTAAATTTATAAAATATATAAAAAATAAATATAATAAACAATTACTTAATATTCATTCCTCAAGTGAACTCTATGATTGGTCAATCGATGAGCCCACTGAATTTTGGGATTCGGTTTGGAGTTATTGTGATGTGTTGTCGTCCAAAAAAGGTAAAACCATTCTCTCCAATCCACACCAAATGCCTGGAGCAAAATGGTTCCCGGAAGCACGACTAAACTACGCTGAAAATCTGTTACGACAAAGAAATGACCAAGAAGCCATAGTATTTCGCGGAGAAGATAAGGTAACGAACCGCTTAACCTATGCGGAGCTCTATGATGCAGTATCGATCACGGCACAGGCACTGTCTAAACAAGGTGTTAAAAAAGGAGATCGTGTCGCTGCCTTCCTACCGAATCTGCCGGATACGATCATATTCATGTTGGCTACTGCGAGTCTAGGCGCACTATGGTCTTCATGCTCACCTGACTTTGGCTCCCAAGGTGTTCTAGACCGATTCGGTCAAATTAAGCCTAAAATCCTAATCGGCGTTGACGGCTACTATTACAACGGAAAGCACATTGAGACCACAGGAAAACTTCGTGAGATAGCAGAGTCACTCAAGTCCCTCAAGAAGGTGGTGGTTGTTCCCTATACGACCCCGAGACCAAAGATCAAGTCTATCAAGCAATCGATTCACCTAAAAGATTTTGTGAAACCTTTCCAACCTGGCCAGATACAATTTAAGCAGGTACCCTTTAATCACCCTTTGTTCATCATGTTTTCGTCTGGAACAACTGGGGTGCCTAAATGCATCGTTCACGGACACGGAGGCACTCTACTCCAGCACTTAAAAGAACACCAGCTTCACACCGACATTAAGCCTAAAGATCGATTTTTTTATTTCACGACCTGCGGTTGGATGATGTGGAATTGGCTCGTAAGTGGACTAGCCTCAGGAGCTACGTTGCTGTTATATGATGGCTCCCCTACTTATCCCAAAGCTGACACCCTGTTTGACTTCGCCCAGAAAGAAAAAATAACAATATTTGGGACATCCGCAAAATATATTGATGCGATCAACAAACTAGGAGTGCAACCGAAAAAAACTCATAAGCTGACCCAGCTCAAGACCATTACTTCAACCGGCTCACCATTATCTCCAGAGAGCTTTGATTACGTATATACAAGCATTAAAAAAGACGTGCTCTTATCATCAATCGCTGGAGGGACCGACATTATTTCGTGCTTCGTACTCGGAGACCCCACACTACCCGTTCATCGGGGTGAAATACAACGCCGAGGATTCGGATTAAGTGTACAAGTGTTCAATGACGAAGGGAACATAATTGTAGGCGAAAAAGGAGAATTGGTGTGTACTAAACCCTTCCCTTCAATGCCCATTGGATTCTGGAATGATAAAGGGGACCGTAAATATCTCAGCGCCTATTTTTCTGACTACAAGAACACCTGGTGCCATGGAGATTTCATTGAACTAACCAAACGAGGAACGCTTGTCATTTATGGACGGTCCGACGCAGTACTCAATCCTGGTGGTGTAAGAATAGGTACTGCAGAAATTTATCGGCAGGTTGAAAAACTGGATTCAGTTATGGAAAGTCTCGTCATCGGGCAAAGCTGGCAGAGCGATACACGAGTCGTACTTTTCGTTAGACTGAGAGATGGGTTGACGCTCAATGAGAGCTTACAAACAGAAATCAAACGGACAATCCGCGCAAACACAACGCCGCGCCATGTGCCTGAGAAAATATTACAAGTTCCTGATATCCCGAGAACCAAGAGCGGTAAGATTGTAGAATTAGCAGTCAGAAATATCATTCACCAAGAAACGATAAAAAACATAGAAGCGCTAGCTAACCCTGAAGCCTTGGCCTACTTTAAGGACAGAACGGAGCTGAAAACTTAGGTTAATGAGCGACTTGTTTAGTTCAAGGAAGCCACGAACTGATGTGGGTTAAATAGACAGCACGCTAAAACTTCATTCGAAGTTCGACTCTCACACCAGCAATATCCTCGAGATTTTTACGTTCTCCAATAATACCGTCAGTTCTAAAAATCCAGCGTCTAGAAATTGGTTTTTGGTAACGCACTCCAATCGCTTGTTGCTCACCTGGCGCATTCCTAAGCGGATCATTCTCATCACCAATTATCTGAAGATTGGCATATTCAACAATTAACTGCTGATTTAGTGAGAACAAGTACATTACACCAACCGCACCGCCGAACGTATCGTTAGCCGTATCGTCAAGCTTAGGAAAACCTGTGATGCCGTCAGTCTCAAAACTGACACCAGTATTTTTCAAGATACCAGCTGCTCCAGTTGCGAGTGGTTGAGGCTTATCCTTACCGTAGAAGAAATTAAAATAAGGAACTAACGTTGATGGGAGATGTGTGATCCATGAATTCTCCACTAATAGAGCGAAACCATCAGCAGTTTGGTTCAATCCAGGAACAGGATCTTGCCCAAAGTTAGCGAGCAAACGAACACTATTGGATACCTTTCCACCGTAACGCTTCGTCCAAGCGATCATGACATTGTTATAGTCCATTTGGAAGTCATCTCTATCGTCTGTCACACGTGCGTAACCAGCTTCTAAGTAACCCTCTGCAACGTCCACGAATGTCGTCAGAGCGTAAAACTTACCGGCATTATCATCTGTCGCCCCATCCGTTATAAAAACAGGTGTGGTTACGTTATTCATGCCTACGAAAAAAGTCGTATCAAAATTTGTAATATCGAATTTTGGAGAATTTTTGGCTTGAGCCGTAACCGCTCCGCCAATGAACGCATCGTTGACCCAAAGACCATTTTGCAGGAACAGTGGAACCAGACCTACCGCAAACGGTAAATCAAACGTCGTGTACTCGTCAGTAAGTCCAGATTGAATATAACCCCAGTCACCTTCGAAAAAGAAGGTATCCGGATCAAAATCCAGCTCCGCTTGGAACCCGGTACCGTCAATATCATCGATAGGTGTTCCCCCTAACTCCAAACGGGTCTGCTTTCCACCATCATCAAGAGGCTTCACAAACATGTGTAACCGCTCGGTTGCCGTAAGGTTCAGGTCAAATTCTAAATTCAACTGAGACGCCAACTGCGTGTTTTCCGCAGCACCGTTGTCGTTGGCTGCTAGAACAGTTCTCCAATCGCCATAAACTAAAAACTGAGGTCGTACCAAGTTCTTGGCGCCAACAAGATTTATTCCCGAGCCGAAATCACCCTCTGAGTACATGGGATAACCCCATTCAATAAGAGGACGAGGCTCATCAATCGCGGTTTTTCCGCCATAAACTATCAGTTGCTCTTCCGGATCATATGGGGCGGTATAAACTGGATCAGGCTTAAACCCAGTGGCGTCGTATTCAGTCGGGCTGGCACTCTCGTCCATTTCCGGTGGTGCCTGGTGTCCATAGTGCTCAGGGCTACTACTTCGATATTCAAGGACCGTATCGGCCTGTCCTTTTCTCTCAAATTCTAGCTCTTGTGCTAAGCTCAATGGAGGAAAAATTAGCGCAACACTCGTTAACGCTAATAAAATTCTTATTCTCGTTATCACTTATTTAACCTCAAATTCAACCGCATACGGATGAATGTCCAGCATCCATTCATTAATAGAGCGCTCCATATCCTGTGTAGCACCAACGAACTTCATAAAATACAAAGGTTCCGCTCGGCTTCTCATCCGAGCAAGAATCTTATAGGTGCCCTTTTTTGTCATCTTCTCGGCGGGAACCTTGTATTTAGCGTCTCTCCAGCCCAACGGAGGGATGGATCGTCCTTCCATTCTCACCAATGGAGGGTGATTTTGAACGGAAGTTGGCACTGCTGAGGGTCTCAAAAATGGTTTTTGATCCACGTCAAAATTCACTGGTAGATACATCTCGCGATCCGTACCTTTGATGTTTGTCGTTAGGAATTTCGTTTGGAAGTTAACCAATTGCTCATCGTAAGCAATCTTACCCGCGGCGACATCTAAAGAGTGTATATCAGCCATATCGCCATAACTATCGACATAACCTGATTCAAATATGCGCTCGCCGTCTGGATCAAGAACCGCAACATTCATCCAAATTTCTGGCTGTGCACCGAGTGAACCGGAAGGCAAATTATGCCCCTCATCCACATTTGTGACCCTAAAGCGTATATTGAGCGGTTTGCCCACTTGCGGTGTATCTCCATCAAAAAATGGACCATCAATTCGTGACCCATTCTCCATAACGGCCTTACGGTCGAGTTTTTTGTCCACGAGAAGTTTTTGATTTTGCTTCACTATATGTCTTGCCCAGAGGCGATCTTCAGGATCTGCCCACGTATCTGGAAATTCTGGAGAGTCGACCTCCCCGCGTTTGAGCTTTTCTTCCCAATCCGCATCTCCCCACGCGGCCCTGTAATCAAATGTTAACCACTCTTTGATACTCCAACGGAGCGCTCTGGGATTGAAGGGAAAGATACCAGGATGCGCAATCGGATATCCTGGGCCGTAAAAAGCATGATTTGAATGTTTTTTATCCAGATCTCCAACGACTCGACCATTTACAATAGCCGTGGGCCACTTATCATAACCTTTAGCCTCACCCGGAATTTTACCCATGTGGCAGTCCTGGCACGTTACGCCTTTACGGAAGGCCGGAGAATCTCGATATTGCTCCCATACAACCTCAAGTTTGATACCTAGATTTACCTTGACTTGGTGACATGACACGCAAAATTCTGAGGTACCAATTTGCTCAAACACTGACACTCCGCCATGAATCGGAGTTCCAGGCTTACCTGGTGTGTTACTGATCCGGTATTCCTCCTGATTCTCAATAACCTCCGGGAAATTATCACCACTGTCACCCGTATTGTAAACGGGATCGTAAATGGTTCCTGGATTGATATGTCGCTCACCATTCACTTTACCGAATTGAGCATTTACCCGATGACACGTAATACACGTAATACCCTCTCGAGCGACAATACTTCTATCCCATAATGGAAGTTCACGCGGCTCCCCCTTCTGAGTTCCGACTTGCTGATGACAGCGCGTACAAAAGGTGCCCATTGTTCCATCTGTTAAAGCGTTTACGGCTTGCTCGAACTTGTGAAACATTGGTGAGACAGATGCATAAGCATGGTTCGAGGACGCCCATTCCCAGAATACTTTTTGGTGGCACATCGCACATTTTGTCGCAGACGGAAATTCGTCTTCCATCAAAATATCCAAGTGGGCGCCTGTCCCACTGGTTAACTCGATAGGATTTCTCTCTGCAGATGCTACGCATGCTATAGATAGCATGCTCAGCGCAAATATAGCCGCAAAAAAACTCGAACCAAATTTATTCATACTTCTAATTGCTCCCTTTTACATTAACTTGCTAAAGACAATTTTGTCGCTACATTGCGTCAATTACTTACGCGCTGCCGCCAAAGACTTCAAAGCAGCAGAATATTTTGCCGGCGTATAGTCCTCAGATTTATCAATCGCAGTATACGCTTTGGCCAGCGCCTCGTTATAACCCTGCAAATCATCCGAAGCACCAGATGCCTCGATAGCGGTTAAGATCGATCCTAAAGCCATAGTTGCCTGCTCTGCAGTTATTAAATCTACGAATTCACCTCTCAGACCCTCTGCCACAAGTGCATCGTATATTTTCCACATTGCTGCAGTATCAAAATCAGAAGCTGCAAACTTGTCCACCAAATTGCTCACGGTTCCAGATAAATCATCAAGCGCGCTCATGGTTGCTTCTTGCCCTTTGGATGAGGACTCATGTAGTGCACGGGTTTGAGTTAAGAGTGTCGCTGACAGAGTTGGATCCACTGCGTTTGCAAGTACGCGCAACATCACCAAGTTTGAATCATTAAGGCGAGGAACTCCTGGTCCAATGTTAACGGACTCGCGCCTTTCCCAACGCGGCTCCTCCATTGAATGGTGACACGCGTAACAGTCAAAATAAAACAGTTCGGGGAAGATACCCGCAGAGTTTCTATTTTTATCCATCAAAGCTTCGACTGTAATTTGCGCTGCCATTGCCTGACCGACCGCCCAAACCTTCACCCCGCTAGATTGTTGCTTTCTTTGCTTATAGTCAGCATCAATTCGATAATGCGCGGGTTGATTTGCCGTGAACGTATCCAACTCGAATGCTAATCTAGGATGTCCAGCACCCATAATCCTATGCGTAATAGACTTCCTTGGATCACTCAAATGGCAACTCAAGCATAGTTTCGCACGCGCCTTTGGATCTTCAGTTGGATAGATGCCCGCATCCAAGTAATCCTGTCGCTGACCGAACCCGGAGACATGCAATCCGAGCCACTCCACTGCGCCACCATGACAGGACTCACAGCCGACGCCATCAGCGATGTCAAAGTTTTTTGATTGCAATTCTTTAGGAACGTTATCTGTATGACAATCAAGACACACTTTTTCCTGACGAGCATCCTCGATGCCGAGGTTCTTAGCGATTCGCTTACCTCGATCTGAGCTCAAAGCGTTATAAGCCCCGGAATGGGGATCATCATTACTCCAGGTCACGAACTCATTTTGCAGCACAGCGGAATTAGCCCATGGTTTCGCTGCTCCATTACAGGTTGAACCTCCGCAGGTTTGACTACCCAATCGAGCTTTACCCGAATAGTGAGGCAGTTCCGGTTCAGCCTGAACACTTACTGCAGAAATACTGAACATCAAGCCAGATATAACACTTAGCAGCAGCGTTTTAAGGCTCTTTGAGACGCTCGGTTTAAGATGGTTTATTTTGCTACCCGCCCAAAATTGGATTGGTCTAACAATGCTCGTCTTCATTGCTTCACCTCTGCTTTAATTTGATTTTCCTTATGAAATTCATGACAGCTAGTACACGTTGTTGGCACTAAGCTGTCATTATCTCCCCCATGACAATCTTTACATACTGAAACTGACGGCAACAATAAATCACCTGCCTCTTCCGATTGATCTGCCGAATGGCACTCTGCACAAGAGGATGATGTATGTGGCGCGTGATTAAAATGTCCTTTTTGTAGATAAAGTTCGGCATCCGGAATATCTACTAAAGTCCAATTTAACGGGTCATTTTGATCTTCAACAATCTCGTGACACGTGCCACATAGCTTCTTACCGAAATGACCACCAATCACTTCATCCGCTTTACTTTCTGCCCACGCCAGCGCTTCCTGTTTTTGGATAGCAGTAGTCTTACTGCCAGGAATCCTTCGCACTACCTTTGGCGCAGCTTCACCGTCGCGCGCTTTAAACCCCCCATAAAGAGCAATTGATGCATATGCATCGCGGATATACTGCTTCGCAACAGTCACGTCTGCGTGAGGAATCGTTCGCTCAGGCGCATTTGGTTCAAAATGTAGACTGTGGCAATCAGCACAGACTGCCTCAAACTCAGGTTTCGCCATTACTGCACCCGTTACATCAGCCTGATGACAGGAATCACAGTTAAGCACCCGTCGCTCACCCATGAGACCATCCGGCACTTTCATGCCCTCTTTATCAAGGTGTTGTTTGTGGGAAAACTTCAAACCGGTTTTTGGCCTGTTAGCTGGATCCTCATAATCAAAAGCTCCATGAGATTCGAATGAAACGATATCTTTAAGTTCGGACTGCCCATCCGTGGTCGCCGCAATATTGCCATGACAGTCGCTACAAAACTCTTCAGAGTTTAAGACTAATGCTTCTGGACCTTCATGCTCTTTATGACAGCTTTGGCAAGCCGTATCACCGATTGTTGCATTCGGAAATTTTATGGGGTCGACATGCTCATGGGCCTCGGCATGACAACTCGAGCACGTCTCATTCGCAACTTGCTGAAATGGCTCTTGATGACACGCGCTACAGTCGGTTCCTAAAATTTTATGGGAAGACGACAGGTGACCTGATTGCCAAAACTGTCTCATCGACACAGGAATTATTTCACCCTCACCACTCTGGTTCGCATCTCTGATTTCTTTGACCGTACGCGGACCATCAACCTCTAAAACTACTCGATTCGCCTCACCATTGAAGTGTTCAACCAAAGGAATCACCAAAAACATCACAGCAATGATGACACCAATAGCGATGGACCAAGGTTTCGCCCTAATGCCGAGGTCTTCAACACTAAGCGTTGAGCGCTCCGAAAGGGCATCTCGAACATTTTCTAAAGGATAAATTAACTCTATGGTAATTATGTAGTCTGCATCACTATCTGTTGGTGCAGCTAGCAACTGGAGCGCATAGGGGCCGGCTTCAAATTTATCTCCGACATTGATGCGGCCGCTGGTTACTGTGTGTCCATCTATCTTAATTGTCGCTTGACCTGCGGCATCGATGTAGACCCCTCCATCACGCTCTACCAATGTTGCCTGATGTAATAGAGCCCTTGGATCGTTAAGAAAGACCTCTACATCAGCACCTCGCCCCAAACGAATTGGCTCACCAGTAATTGCCTTATCACGAGCAACAAGATCGCCGGAAGTCTTTCTTTGGAGGGTTCGAAGTATCAATTTCATAGCGGTCGTCAGTTACCAGTAAAAAAATACCGCGAACACATGTGCAACAAGCGCTACAAGCGTTCCGATCGATAATGGAATATGAAAATAGAGCCATAGACGAACCAAGGTCGCAGCGCGAACGTAAGTTCTTAGTCGCCGCAGCAACTCTGACTTCCTAATTAATACTGCACGAAGCTTTCTTAGCGCAGCCTCTTGCTCCTCACCTGAAACCTGAGCGCCTTCTAAAAACGCTAGTGCGAGCATCGTTGGACAATCCGCCGGTTCCACATTTAACATTTTAGATATCGACCCACCGATTTGCGTTTCCTCAGCGGCACGAAGAATCGCAGCATTTATCTCGTCACCCAGACCCATCGCAACGTCTCGAGCTTGCAAATCTAGTTCAGACAACTCCAACAAAATTTCAGCCCGGGTCAGTCCTTGACGCGATCCGGTCAGTATTGAGGGATAGCGCACATAACAAAAGACCCCATAGATCCCACTCAATACGGTCAGCAAAAGGAGAGTCCAAAGGAGCGAATGCAGATTAAGTCCCAGCTGGAAACCGGCATGAAAAAGACTCAAGAAGATAACTAATACACCTAAATAAACATGAGCACTCAACCAACCCTTGAGTAAGTCGGTACCGCTCATAAATTGACGTTTTTTTATTCCAAACCAACCTAAAAATAAAACCAGCCCCGCACTGATTGTCCCAAGCGTATATCCGAACCATGTTCCTCCGTTAGGCGCTCTTCCAGGGTCGTGCAGTAAATATGCTACAAGCGTAATGATCAGCGCAACCGCGCTAATTTTTAAGTACTTATAATCCTTATAGGCTAAAAAAGATTCGCTCAGCTTAATATCCATGGCCCTACGTCACTTTCCCTGTAACTGAATTAAAGCCTGCGGCGCCACTCGGACGGCTGCACCAGTTGGGCACGCCCTAACGCACGATGGACCACCTTCATAGTCTCGACACATATCGCACTTAACTGCTTTTTTGGGCGACTTCTCACTTGTGTCATTTTTTGCAAAAAGTCGAGATAGTATTCCAGACTTCTTGTTATCGAGTGAAGCAAGCTGAATTACTCCGTAGGGACAACTGCGTGCGCAGTTACCACACCCGATACAACTATCTTCGATGAAGACTTCTCCAGCAGGAGAACGCTTGATCGCATCTGGTGGGCAATCAGTCATACAGTGAGGATTCTCGCAGTGCCTGCATGAGGTCGGGATATGCATGGTCTCATACGTCGGACCGGCTTCCCTATCTAGTCGGGAAATACCATCGTGAGTTTCTGCACACGCCGTCTCACAATTGTCACATCCGACACATAGCGACTCATCAATTAACAAGACATCAGTTGCTTCACTGACCCCTTGTTCAAGTAAAAATTCAAGAATTCCACCGCCTCCACCGGTTTGCGAAATTCTCTCGTTTTGGGTGAGACGATCTTTAAATTTCTCTTCAACAGAAGCCTTAAGTTTCGGATTCGATGCCATGAGGTGCTTAAACGCTGAGCCATCTATTCTAATCGTCTCACTCGCTACTGCCGCGGTCACACTTGCAGACCGAGGTGCATCTGAAATCAACCCCATTTCACCGACATAATTTCCTGAAGCCACATAGCTCAGAACTACACTGCGACCGTCAAGCCGCTTTGCAACCGATACAGAGCCTTTACGAATCAAATGAAGCGAATCGGCCTCATCCCCTTCATTAAATAACACTTCGCCAGATTTGTAAGACTTAATTTCCGAGCTTTCGGCGATGTCGATGAGATCATCTCGCGGCACATTAGGTGCAATGTAGGTCTGGATCTGCCGTATCGCTGCTTCGCGATCTAGCGCTTGACGCACCTCAGGCGAATTACCTCTGACTTTAATCATCGTTCGTCTTGGAATTTCAATCAACACACATTTAGATTCGGCTCTTATCGTCGCCGTTCTTCTGCGTCCAGAAATCAGCCCCATTTCTCCGAAATAGTTGCCAAGCCCTATAACAATGCGCTTATCCGATTTTTTTTCGTCGATCATTACAGCCACCGAACCATCGAGCACCACGTAGAAGCTATTCGTATAATCATTTTTTTCAAATACGATATCGCCAGGCACATATTTGTGCACGGTTGACTCGACCATCATTTCACGGAGCATTAACGCATTAATATCCGCAAAGATCGGAATTGAATCACGAACTTTCCGTAAAAAGGCCTCTACATCGTCAGACTCCAAGATGCTGATTTTTGATTTTAGAATTGGCGCATCCGCGGGCTCTACAGCGTTTCCTAAAATATACTCGACAGCTTCGTAACCCTGATTAATCGCCTGTTTGATTAGGGGATAGCCGCCTAGAGCACCAACAATATATATGCCAGCAACATTTGACTCATACTGCTCTGAACACTCAGGCAATGCATTGCGCGCATCAGATGGAAACGTAATCCCGCAAGATTCAACAAATTTTCGGGGTGGCGAGGCACCCAACCGCGCGATGACGCGATCACATTCTACCGTTACTTCACCTTCTGGCGTATCAATAGTAAGGCTACCTTCACCGGCACTTATTGTATTTGCTTTATAAAACGGCTGTATTTTTCCAGCATCGATTGCGGATGTTATTAGAGCTTCATTGGCTGGCTTTGCTCGCGCAAAGTCTTCCCCGCGATTCAATACGTAAACAGTATTTTGCTTCGACAAAGCCACAGCATTCTCAATGGCTGCATCGCCCGCACCAATTATGATGATACGCTCCAATTCATACTCATCAGGGTCATCAAGCTGATACTGAATGTGCGGCAGTTCTGCGCCTGGAACACGCAATTTGTTGAGATTTCCTTGGAGACCAATCCCGAGAATCACAGCCTCCGCGGTCACAGCGCGGCCGTCGCCTGTCTTGATCGTGAAGTTACCCTTCTCGCCCTCGATTCCAACAACCTCAGTATTAAGTCTTACATTCACCTTTAGTTGGTCAGATTTGCTGTCCCAATTGCCGAGTATCTCCTCTCGTGCTCCAGCCTCAAAGGGCATAGGCGACCGAAGTGGCAACACATCTGGTGTCGCCATGACGAATTTACCTTTTTGGAACTTAAAAAGCGTGTCCGACAAATGAGACGCTTTTTCTAAAAGGACGTGAGAAACACCTAGTTCAGCCGCATGACCAGCAGCACTGAGTCCGCCTGGACCCGATCCGATTATCGCAATTCTATACTCTGCTGCCATGTGTTGGTCTCCCCACCCCAGATCTATGGCTAATGTTCAATGGGGTCATATTATCGTAAGCGTAGACCATAATCAAAGGAAAAATCGCCATTCAAAAATTATTTTTCAATCCCACTTAAATCGCGAGGACATATTGCGCATCTCCTAACTGTTACACAATTTTTTCCCATTCGGGGGCAATATACTGCGCGGTAAAATTTTTGAAATATTAGTGTAAAAAAAGTGCAAAAAAAAACGCTTAAAAAATACAATTAACAAACTTCGAACTGAAGCAATTGAAACAATATAAAAATTATTAAAGACCCTTTCAACTTTCTAAAAACGGAGTACACTAATTATCTGGAAAATATGCAAAATAAACTAGTGCCGACTTCGCTGTTCTTTGCAATATAACAGCAAAGCCCATCATGTTTGTTTGAAATTTCTAAAAAAAATGGCGTATAAAACCCATCAAAATTTTAACTACATAAATCTAGGAGTCGATACTTAACCATGTCCAAATTACATGCCAGCGAGAGTAAAACACAGGAGTACCTTCAGCGTTACATGGACGGCGTAACGAAACGCAATCCAGGCCAACCGGAATTTATTCAAGCCGTATACGAAGTAGCGTCGACGATCTTTCCCTTCATCGGCGATAAGCCGATTTACCACGAAATGCAAATACTCGAGCGCATGGCTGAGCCAGAGCGTGTAATTTCGTTTCGAGTACCATGGACCGACGATGAAGGACGAATCCGGACCAACAGAGGTTGGCGCGTACAATTCAATTCAGCGATTGGTCCCTACAAAGGTGGTCTTAGGTTTCATCCCAGCGTAAACGAATCAGTGTTGAAGTTTCTCGGATACGAGCAGACTTTCAAAAATAGTCTCACCGGCTTGCCAATGGGCGGAGGTAAAGGGGGTGCAAACTTTAATCCGAAAGGAAAGACAGACTTAGAGATTATGCGATTTTGTCAATCATTCATGACAGAATTGTATCGGCATGTTGGAGCGGATACAGATGTGCCTGCTGGCGATATCGGAGTTGGAGGACGTGAAATTGGATTTATGTTCGGTCAGTACAAACGCATCACGAATCAGTTTGTCGGTGTCCTCACTGGTAAGGGAATTGAATATGGTGGTTCGAAAATGCGTACCGAAGCCACTGGCTATGGCGCGATTTTCTTCTTAAGAAATATGTTCGCGCAACACAAGGACACCATCGAGGGTAAGACCGTGCTAATTTCAGGTTCCGGAAACGTTGCAACTCATGCTGCTGAAAAATGTCTGCATCTAGGGGCTAAGCCCTTAACAATGTCGGATTCTGGTGGGTTTATTCACTGTAGCGATGGATTTACACAAGAACAAATTGATTGGATCAAGGAATTGAAAAACGTTCGTCGAGGCCGAATCTCGGAAGCCGCAGATGAATTCAGCAATATATCCTTTCATGAAGGTCGTCCTTGGAGCGTGTCTGGTGACTGCGCAGTCCCATCTGCTACGCAAAACGAGGTAAACGCAGAAGAAGCAGCAGTAATGATCAAAAATGGTATCAAGGCGGTTGCAGAGGCGGCCAATATGCCATGCGATCAAGAAGCGGTTGAGGCCTTTATTGAAGCCAACGTCTTATTCGGACCTGCGAAGGCAGTGAATGCGGGAGGGGTTGGGGTATCAGGTTTAGAAATGAGTCAAAATAGCGCTCGAATAGCTTGGGACACTGACCATCTTAGAACCTTACTCGAGAATATGATGCGCGACATTCACGACTCATGCGTTCAGTACGGCGACACTGGCGGTAAAAACACCAACTATCTTCAAGGTGCGAATGTAGCCGGCTTCGTAAAAGTGGCCGATGCTATGATTGCATACGGACATGTCTAATCTTGCGTGTATCGTATAAAAAAGCCGCCTTACGGCGGCTTTTTTATTTATTCTCAGGTGGCATTCCATCGTCAACCCAAAACTTCCACCAAGGCTTACCGTCTGAATTCTTGGAAGCTTCAGGAGCCGGATCCGAATCTGAATTCTCTCCCCAAAAATTCCACCAAGCTCGCTCACCATCTTCGGCTTTCGCCGCTTTCAATCCTGGAAAATTGATATCAATAATTGCATCAATCTTTTGCTTGGATTCTACTAATCCAGACTTCTCGTAGCTGAGCGCTAAAATCTCCAGTGCCTGTTTTGCTGCGGGTGCTCTCGGATAATTTTCAATAACTGATTGCGCACGGTTAATCGAAGCAACAAATGCACCTCTCCTATAATAATAATTAGCCACACTAATTTCATGCTCAGCCAACGTATTAACGAGATAAGCCATTCTGAGCTGTGCGTCTTCAGCATATCGGCTATCTGGAAATCGCCTGACTAATTCTTTTAAGATATCAAATGCCTCTCGCGCAGCGCCTGGATCTCGCTCCGCCAAGTTCTTTGCGACAAATATCCCTAACAATCCTTTATCGTCATTAAAATGTACCAGCGCTTTGAGATACATCAAATAATCTACGTTTCGATGATCAGGATGCTCACGTATAAACCGGTCGCATGCCATTAAAGCTGATGCGGCATCATCCATCTTCCAATATGCGTATGCAATATCTATCTTTCCTTGAGCCGCAAAAGGTCCATAGGGGTACCGTAGATCCAAGTTCTTGTAGAGCTGAATCGACTGCTCATAAAATTTATCGTCAAGCCGGCCCTTAGCGTTCGTATAGAGTTCCTCCGCACTCCAATTTACCGTGGGGTCCTCCTCGAAAGAGGAACACCCCAAAATAAGCATCGGTGAGAGTAGAATTAGAAGCAACTGCACACTAGAACGTAATTTCATCAATGTTGACTCTCAATAGAATTAAAGTGAATTTAAAACCTCGCCCAATTAATCCAAAAATCAGACTCATTGCGACGGGTTAATTATATGTCAGTTAGCGATACAGACAATCCTTACGAAGTTTTCATTCCAAATAGTTATATTGGCCAACGACTTGATCAAACGCTGGCGTCATTATTTCCGCAGTTTTCTAGAAGTCGCCTCCAAAACTGGCTTGCAAGTGGGAACCTCCTAGTCAATGGAAAAATCGTAAAACCAAAAACAAAAATACTTGGTGGTGAACAAATAAATATTCTAGACCCCTACAATGGAGAGGAATCCTTATTTCAGCCTGAGGACATCTCGTTAGATATTATTTACGAGGACGATACGCTAGCGGTAGTCAATAAAGATACAAACACTGTCGTGCATCCCGGAAGTGGGAACTGGTCAGGCACAATGCTAAACGGGATCCTATTTCATTATCCGAATAGCAAGCATATTCCAAGAGCCGGCATTGTTCATCGTTTGGACAAAGACACAACGGGACTTATGGTTGTTGCCAAATCCCTAGAGGCACAGATAAATTTAGTCCGGCAACTACAATCAAAAACCGTGCACCGGGAGTATTACGCATTGGTAAATGGTAAAACACCAACAAAAGGTACCATCGACCAACCAATTGGACGCCATCCGAAGAATCGAACAAAAATGGCTATCTCCTCAGCCGGGAAAGATGCCGTAACACACTTCACCAAACTCGCCGAAGGGGATAAATGGTCTGCACTATCGTGCGTCCTAGAAACCGGTCGCACTCATCAAATCAGGGTTCACCTAACGTCCATTGGACATTCACTACTAGGAGATCAAACATATAAGAGTAACCATCAAAGATATACGCCTTTATTGAATACTTTATCTTTTAAACGACAGGCGCTGCATGCAAAACGTTTGTCACTTACCCACCCAAACACTGGCGAGTTAATGAATTGGGAATCACCTATACCGGACGATATTCGAACACTTCATGCGGCACTCATAACTAGAGATAATGAAGAAACTTGAATATTTAGCGCCAAAATGGAACGCCCCTAAAAGCGTCCAAGCAATATTTACTACGCGACAAGGTGGCGTTAGCGCAGGAGCCTATGCATCGCTTAACCTCAGTTACGCCGTAGGTGACAACCAAGAACATGTCTCCCACAATCGTAGATCGCTTGATAAAGCCTTGCCGTCGACACCCGTGTGGATCAGACAAGTACATGGTAGCAAGTTAGTACTGGCAGAGGATGCGAACCCCAATACTGAAGCAGACGCACTATACACAAACAAACAACGCACAGTATGCGGCATTATGACCGCAGATTGCCTCCCTGTGCTAATCACTAACACTAAGGGGGACGAGGTGGCTGTAGCGCATGCTGGATGGAGAGGACTTGCTGCAGGAATTTTGGAAACCACCGTAAAAGGGTTTTCCGCTTCAGCAAAGAACCTCATCGTCCAATTGGGACCTGCAATTAGCCAAAAACATTATGAAGTCAAAGAGGATCTACTCCAACGATTCATCGAACTAGATTGCGGATACAAACAATATTTTTCAATCGGCATTTCAGGTAGCTATTTTGCAGATCTCTGCGGTATCGCGATACACCAACTCAAACAACTAAACATTGACCATATACATGTCGGTGAGTACTGCACGTTCGAACAATCGCATCACTTTTTTTCGCATCGCCGATCTCAACCGACCGGTCGAACGGCAACAATGATATGGCTCGATGACCGACAACAGTAGAGCCAATGAACCTACCAACAGTTATAATGTACGCCTTAAAAATGTGAAAATGATCTAATGTCACCCCTAGCCTGGATTATCGTAAGCGCTATTGCAGGCGCGTTGTTAAGCGTCGGAGCCGCCGCGTGGTTTTCCTTTCGAGCAAATAGGACAACAATACAAAAATTGGTCAGCTATGCGATTGGCACATTGCTTGGCGCAACGTTTCTAGAGGTGATTCCTCATGCAATACAAACGGCACCAAATATTGAGCTTTTATCCGCAATCATCCTTGGAGGCATACTTGGATTTTTCACCCTTGAAAAATTAGTATTGTGGAGACACTGTCACGCAGACTCCTGTGACGGCCACGCGCTTGAAGTGTCAACCAACGACAACAGTCGATCCGGAATCATGATTCTTGTTGGAGACACCTTTCACAATGCTGTAGATGGCGTCTTAATCGCCGCAGCCTTTCTTACTGATGTACGCCTAGGCATCATAACCACCATTGCAATTACCGCACATGAGATTCCCCAAGAAGTAGGAAATTTTTTGGTTCTTTTAAATTCAGGATTTTCAAAAACAAAAGCACTGATATGGAATTTAATTTCCAGCGCTGCAACTTTAGTAGGAGGTCTTACCGCTTACTTTGCCTTTGAAATAGTGAACGGGCTGATAGCTCCATTCCTTGGGCTAGCCGCAGCGAGCATGATTTATATCGCTGTCGCCGATCTAATCCCAAGTCTGCACAAAAGAGCGGACCTGAGGGCCACAGCCGAACAAGTTAGTCTAATTTTGCTTGGGGTTGGAACCATTTTTGCAACTGATCTCATAGTCCATTTACATTAGCTCATGCGACAAACTATACTACCACTAATGCAACAATAGACCCACGTCTTGACACATGGACTCCACTGGCCAAAAAAAAATATCAGACGAGAAAGTTAATAATCCAGAAAACTTCGACTTCCTAAATCGACTGATTTTGGATTGGTATAAGCTCCTCACACTCGATCCCACAAATTTTTTAAAACAGCTTCATGATCAAAATACGACACACTCACAGGATCAAGTTTACGATCCACACAAACTAGTAAACGAAGCATACGTATCACACGCCAATTCAAATGCAGATCCAGTGCTAATTTGGTTCAAGTTGTGTGAAGCAGTCTTAGAAAATGCGAAGAATATAACTCAACAATCACTTAACTCAGCGAACGGAGACTCGCATGAGGGTAAGAGAAGAGAATTCATGAATAGACAAATTGCATTACTCTTCCAACCACGAAATTTCCTATGGTCCAATCGACAAGCAATAGAAAAAGCTATTAAAAGTAATGGTGAGAGCATCCAAAAAGGATTCTGTTTTCTCTCAAAAGATCTATCATCGGGCACCTTTAATTTAAGCCTAACTAAGGCGTTCGTCATTGGAGAAAATATTGCGCGGACTAAGGGCCATGTTGTTTACAAAAATGATCTTATTGAACTCATTCAATACGAACCGGCAACGAAAACTGTTAAAGCGGACCCAATCCTTATCGTTCCGCCTTTCATCAACAAATTTTATATCCTTGACCTCCAAGCATCTAACTCGTTAGTACAGCATTTAGTCACACAAGGTATCACTGTTTTTATGATTTCGTGGAAAAATCCTACCGCAGAGGATGGTCATTTAACTTGGGACGACTACATCACGAATGGCGTACTCTCAAGCATTGATACGATCTTGAACATCTACCCAAGAAGTAGACTCAATATAGGAGGATATTGTATTGGGGGCACGCTCGCGGCAGTGACTACGGCGATATCGACCGATCGCATAAAAGGAAAAATCGCTTCATTGACGATGCTGAACACTCTACTCGACTTTTCAGATGTGGGTGAGATATCTAACTTTATTTCTAAGGAGTTTGTAACAAACCTAGATAATACGATTGGCAAAAGTGGTATTTTTCGGGGATCAGCGATGGCTAGCGTTTTTTCTGCACTTCGGTCCAAGGAACTTATCTGGGATTACGTCGAAAACGTCTACCTCAAAGGTGAAGAGCCTACTGCCTTCGATTTTTTACACTGGAATGCTGACAATACAAATATACCGGGACCCTTGTTATCTTGGTATCTAAAAGAGATGTACCTGAATAACAATTTAAAACGCGAAAATCATCTAAAAATACTTGGGAGAAATGTTAACCTGTCGACGATTTCTTGTCCGTGCTTTGTTGTTGCCTCTCGTAAAGATCATATCGTCCCTTGGCACACAGCATACAACAGCGCACGCCTCTTAAACTCGAAATGTGAGTTCATTCTTGCGAGTGGCGGTCACGTCGCGGGTATCATTTCACCTCACAAAAAAATCACTAAAGAAACTCATTATTCACGCATCAAAGACGGGACACTCAGAGCCAGTGCAGAAGGTTGGTTAAATGAATCGTCTCCTACTCCAGGGAGTTGGTGGGGGCTCTGGACTAAGTGGCTTAAAAAAAACTCAGGAAAAAACACTCCTAGACGAAAATCAGTCGGTAACAAAACATTTAAATCGCTTGCCGCCGCGCCGGGGGAATACGTCAGACAATAGTTAATTCAGTACAATAACAGTTACTAATAATGCACAAAACCTTTAACCGATTAGGATAACCACATGAAGCGCGTAGTACTAGTAACAGGAGGTATGGGCGGCCTTGGCGAATCAATTTGCACCAAAATGGCCGACCAAGGCTACACCGTTGTAACAACATACTCGCCAACAAACACGAAAAAAAACCAGTGGCTGGCTGAAATGGCCGCGAAAGGATATAAATTTAGTGCGGAACCGGCCGACGTCTCTAGTTATGGTTCATGCGCGGATTGCATTGAGTCGATCAGAAAAAATATCGGGCCTATTGATGTTTTAGTTAACAATGCTGGAATCACTCGTGACATGACATTCAAAAAGATGACAAAAGATGACTGGGATGCGGTAATGAACACGAATCTTGACAGCGCATTTAACATGACCAAGCAAGTTCTGGATGACATGGTGGAAAAAGGTTGGGGTCGCATAATAAATGTAGCCTCAGTTAACGGGCAAAAAGGAGCATTCGGGCAAACCAACTACTCCGCGGCGAAGGCTGGATTACATGGTTTTACAAAAGCGTTAGCGCTCGAGGTTGCAAAGAAAGGAGTAACAGTCAATACGATCTCACCAGGGTATATTGGCACCAAAATGGTTACTGCAATTCCACAAGAAATTCTTGATGGAAAGATCATTCCGCAGATACCCCAAGGTAGACTTGGCGCTCCGGAGGAGGTCGCTGGTTTGATAATTTATTTAGCCTCCAATGAGGCTGCTTTCGTTACTGGCGCAAACATTTCGATTAACGGTGGACAACATATGTTTTAACTGAACCAAATGGACATCTTAATGACATTATTTACCATCAGAACTTCCTAAAGCCCATACTTACCGATAAAAACGATTTTGCTTATAATAAGGTCTGACATACGATGAACTATAGCAAAACATGCCTTTTTTGAACGTGGACTACTAATTAACGCAGCTGAACCGAGGCTAGACCAAATGGTTTCACAAGAAAGATTAATTAAGAAGTACCCGAACAGACGTTTGTACGACACAGCGACAAGTACATACATCACGCTTTGTGATGTAAAAGCACTGGTGATGGAGGGCTCGCAGTTCAAAGTGATTGACGCTAAATCTGGTGATGACTTGACGCGTTCTATCCTTTTACAAATAATAACCGAAGAGGAATCTAACGGCACGCCCATATTTTCATCGCAGATGCTATACCAGATCATTCGGTTCTATGGAAACGAATTTCAACAGATGATGAGCTGTTACCTAGAAAAAAATCTCCAAACTTTTATGGAAATTCAAACGAAACTACAAAATCCAGAAAATGGAACATCGGCATCGAACGGACATGGGATGTTCGACCCGAATGCCTATAGCCAGTTTATAAATATGCAGGGGCCAGCAATCCAAGGCCTTATGTCAAATTATCTCGAGCAGAATGCTAAAGCATTCGTCACAATGCAAGAACAGATGCAACAACAGGCTAATACAATGTTCAGTGGGTTTCCTTTCCCTCCATCAACGTCCCCCAAGGATCAAGAACCTGAATAGATAAGCGACAGTAACAGTCAACATCAAGTGCTCGCAGAGCAACCCACCCAATTAAAATATGCAAGCACAGAACACCAGATCAGTAGGTTTCGTCTCCCTGGGTTGCCCAAAAGCAACCGTGGATTCAGAGCGCATTTTATCTTCACTCCGGGCTGACGGTTACCAAATCAGCCCAAGCTATGATTCAGCCGACGTCGTTATCGTCAATACTTGTGGTTTTATTGATGAAGCAATTGCGGAATCTCTCGACGCGATTGACGAAGCACTTACAGAAAATGGGAAAGTCATAGTTACTGGATGTCTGGGTGCAAATTCAAGTTTGATTAAAGATCAATTTCCCTCTGTCATCGCCGTCACTGGACCTCATCAAACCGACGAAGTAATGTCCGCGATAAGAACTAATTTTCCCATTTCTAAAAATCCAATTTTTGATCTCACACCAAGGCATGATGTTCGACTCACGCCTCGCCACTATGCCTATCTTAAGATTTCAGAAGGATGTAACCACAAATGCTCATTCTGCATTATTCCTTCAATGAGGGGGAAATTAGTCAGTCGGCCGGTTGGGGACGTGCTTGAAGAAGCTACCACCTTAGTTGAATCTGGCGTTCGAGAGCTACTAGTCATATCTCAAGACACGAGTGCCTATGGTGTTGATAAGAAATTCCAAACGGGCTTCTGGAACGGCAGACCTGTAAAGGCAAGGCTGCTAGAGCTATCTAAAGAATTAGGAAAACTAGGCGCATGGATTAGACTCCACTACGTCTATCCCTATCCAAATGTTGACGAACTAATCCCCCTGATGAGCGATGGTCTTATTCTTCCCTACTTGGATATTCCCTTTCAACACGCATCCCACCGTATTTTGAAGCTAATGAAAAGGCCGGCAAGCGCCGAAGACGTGTTGAGTCGCATTAGCGCATGGCGCTCAATCTGTCCCGATCTAGCAATTAGAAGTACATTCATCGTCGGCTTCCCAGGTGAAACAGAATCTGATTTTCAACAACTTTTAGACTTCCTGACTGAAGCGAACTTAGATAGAGTCGGATGTTTTGAGTACTCTCCAGTCAACGGTGCAACAGCTAATGAGTTAATCGAAGCATCAGTACCAGACGACATAAAAAACGATCGTAAAGCCCGCTTAATGGCGCATCAGCACAATATCAGCGCTCAGCGTCTCAAGTCAAAAATTAATACAGAGCAAACGATAATCATTGATAATACAGGACTAGATAACATCGCAATTGGCCGAACAAAATACGATGCACCAGAAATTGACGGTAAAGTAATTATCAGTGGTGCACCTCAATTAAACGCAGGGGATATCGTAAAAGCCACAATTACCGGATCCGATGATCACGATCTTTTCGCGGACATTTAAGTCCATCTTGCCAGGGAAATTATTTAAAAAATTCATCGCGGATATATTGACCAGCGTTGTCGCATATTGGCTGGCATTAAAAGCCGGAAAATTAAGAGTATTGGCAACTGTAATAACCTGTCTGATGGTCTCTTATGCGCTCTCGCCCATCGATTTAATCCCCGACGTCATCCCAATTCTTGGCTATATCGACGAACTTCTTATCATCCCGATACTGATTATAATGATTAGAACTGTAACACCGCATCGTATTACTAAAAAATATCAAAAGCTAGCCAAAGATTACCTGCAAAAAAAAACGAAACCTAAGTTTAAACTCGGCATGATTGCGGTGTTCGTAACCTGGGTACTACTTGCCAGCATAGCCATCTCAACTTTAAGATGAGACCTCAAGCTCTTTCTAAAAAGGAGGTGACGTCACCCAAATCTTGCGTTCTCCTCATCGTCGGGAGGCTTTTCCATATCTTTTTTCCATAAGGCTTAGATAATAACCTCGGATCACAGATAATAAGCACGCCCATATCGGTCTCGTCCCTGATCAATCGTCCCGCACCCTGCTTGAGGGAGATGACAGCCTCGGGAACCTGAAAATCCATGAACGGATTTCCGCCTTGGCTTCGTAGATAATCAATTCTGCCGGCAGTAACGGGATCGTCTGGGACTGAAAACGGTAACTTATCTATGATGACGAGCACTAATCCCTCCCCTCGTACGTCAACCCCCTCCCAAAACGAGTGACTTCCCAGGAGAACCGCATTCCTTATATTTTTAAATTGATTTAAAAGGTCAAATTTAGATCCATCACCTTGGATAAGAAGTGGTATTCCCTCATTTCGGTCCTTCAGAATTTTTGACAATCGATCGCCTGCTGCACGCATAGCTGCTAAGCTCGTAAACAGCATCATGCACCTTCCTCGTGCAGCACAGATCGCCTCGATACTCTCTTCCACTACCCGCTCGACATAGGACGCGTGAGCGGGTTCTGGCATATTCTTTGGAACATATAAAACGCTATTCTGAGAATAATCAAACGGACTATCCCAGCTTTGAAACTTTGCACTCTCAAGCCCTAACTGTTGAGTAAAATAGGAAGCATCGCCGGATACTGATAGAGTGGCCGAAGTAAACACCCAGCTTCTCTCCCCGTCCATTACAATGGAGCTAAATTCTTCAGCGACATCTATTGGCGTTAGATGCATTCTGACGGACTGGATGCTGGAATCAAACCAGCGAATAACACTACGGTCGTCTTGATCACTCCAGATCTCTAAAAAGATTACTACGTCCAACAATCGCTCTCGACAATGTTGCAGCTCAAGATTAATCAATGTAATGGACCCAATAGACTCAGCTAAATTTTTACTGATAAGACCTAACAAAGACGAGTGCTCAATGGCCTTACTAAACCTACTCCGCTCTCTTAGATCGTACCTCCCTTTCAGGCCCTCGAAAGATAGTCTGAAATCGCGTACCCCTTTTTCAAAACTATCTACTAATTCATTAACGGTTTCTGAGCCATCCTCCAACATCACAGAACCATAGCGTAAATCACGAAGAAGCTCATTGAGTTGATTTGTACTGATACTTGACCCGAAAAATTGACTCGCCACATCCCCCACTTGATGGGCTTCATCGAAAATGACAACATCACACTCCGGCAATAACTCACCGAAACCATCCTGCTTCAATGCCAAATCAGCAAAAAAGAGATGATGATTCACCACTATAACTTCGGCTGCTAACGCTTTTTTTCTAGCCTTTAAAACAAAGCATTTATTGATATGAGGGCAATCAGATCCGAGACAATTGTCTCTAGTAGACACTACTGATGACAGAACCTTTGAATTCTCCTCCGGCATATTCACCTCTGAGATATCTCCAGATTCAGATGTGTCAAGCATACGTTCATACATATTAAAGAGTTCAACTTCACGAAGGCTCGTAAAAGACCGCTCCGACTTCGTCCTCTCCACCTGATGGTGACAAAGATAATTCGCTCTTCCTTTCAATTTCGCGACCGTTATAGGAATTTTTAAAGCACGTCGAACTACTTGGATATCTTGATCGAAGAGCTGATCTTGCAGCGTCTTAGTACCAGTTGCTATTATTATTTTTCTTCCGTAATAGAATGCTGGAATCAAATACGCGAAGGTTTTACCCGTGCCTGTGCCAGCTTCACATATTATAGGTTCCTTTCTCTTGATCGCGGCGCCAATAGCCTGAGCCATTTCAGTCTGCTCAATTCTCCTCTTATACCCAGCAACAACTTCCGAGAGCAATCCTGTAGCTTTAAATGCCCTATCAATTTCCTCTTCGATACTCAAATTACTCTACTTTCAATTTGATTAATGTAAAGCGTCTACAATTGGTGCTATGGATATTACTGAATATTAAAAGCAAAACTTAATCCAATATCAAATAAAACTTTTTACCAAAAAAAAGACCTAATCAGCTGTAAATTCATAGCGCTACACGGACATCATGAGACCCTTTGGAATTAGATTACTCACCACAGCCAATATTTTAGCGACTCTTTGCTTATTAGTTATGGCAGCCGGACTTACTGGCGGAAAACTGATCCTCTACTTATGTGTAGCTGGACTTCATTTAATCCTAGCTACTGGCATTTTTATGCAATTACGTTGGGCTTATGTTCTCACGATAACTTATTCATTATTTCAAGGTGTCGGAATGAGCTTATGGAGTTTAATTGGCATTTTGACTTTAATGGGAGAGCCGGCTACCCAGGAAAAAATAGGATTTTTTGTGCTTTCTGCATTAGCTGTACCTTTTTTAGGTTGGAGCATAATCTATCTTATAAAGCGTTTGAGGACAGATACTTTTAGTTAAGTCTGCTGGTCATCACCTTTCGACCGCGGGAGATCTGACATAACGATAGAACTGATTGGATCACCTAACTCCTTATCTGGGGAGGCACCCGGAGCACTACTCAATTCCACTTTCTCGATTTGACTAAACCGCTTAGTTATTTTTTCACTACTTACTCTTACTTCCTCAACATCTTTATTCGCTAGTCGAATGTGATCAGCGAGCTTTCGCATGCGATCATCGAATCGATTGAAATCCTGGCTCAAGCGTCGCAGCTCGTCTTTAATAATATGAATTTGTTCCCGCGTCGCAATATCCTTCATTACAGCCCGCGCCGTATTTAAAACGGCCATCAAAGTTGTTGGTGAAACTATCCAAACCTTTTTCTGCATCGCGTACTCAACAACCTCATTGTGGTATGCGTGGATCTCAGCAAAAACCGCTTCGGCGGGGATAAACATTACCGCGCCATCACTAGTTTCACCGTCAATAATATATTTTTCTGATATGGCATCTACATGTTTTTTGATATCTGTCCGAAATGCTCGTTGCGCTAAAGCCTTGTCACCGCCGACATTATCTTTCGAGAACATGCGGTGATAATTCTCAAGCGGAAACTTGGAATCAACGGAAACATTTCCAGTAGGATCTGGAAGCCTCAAAATGCAATCAACACGATTACCGTTTGAGTAAGTGAATTGGAAGTCATACGCAGAAGGTGGCAACATATTTCTAACCAAATTTTCAAGCTGAACCTCGCCGAATGCCCCACGAGAGCGCTTATCACCAAGTAACTCCTGCAATCCAATAACGTTAGTTGTTAAGCCGTCGATTTTCTTCTGAGCCTCATCAATTGTTGCCAAACGCTCCATTACACTCACAAAGGTCGCGTTCGTTTTCTTAAAACCCTCTTCAAGCCGCTCATTCACTTTGCCAGAAATTTGTTCTAATCTGTTATCGGTAACTTTCCCGAGCGCTTCCATTGAATTATGTAACTGATTCGCCGCCTCTTTCAATGTGGTTTGAACTATTTCCCTTTCGGCGCGACTTTGCTCAGAGAGCTTTTCTAAAACACGAGCAATAACTTCAGAGCGGATTAAATCAAGCCTCGCTTGAACTTCATTTCGCATTTCCTTGATTGATGCTAGGGTTTTTTCCTTGCCTACGGATTGCTCCTCAATTAACCTGACCTGAAACGAACCGGAACTACTGCGAAGTTGATTTAATTCGTTCGACAAAAAAGATCGGAGATTTTCATTCAGTGTCGATTGATTTCTTAGCAGCCTGTCCGCTAATGAATTCAATGTTTCACTATTTTGCCTCGAATGTGCGATCGAGAGATTTTCCAAAATGCTTTTTATTTTTTTAGGCAGCCGTAATAGCAATACCAAGGCTATAGCCACTGCGATCAAAACTAGGGGAATGATCCACATTATTAGCTGAGTATTGTCAGACCACATATTCATATAATGAGTATAGCTGATAAAACACGGCCTCTCGGGGCGTTTTAAAGACTATGCGGCCTTGATGCCTCGTGCATCTCGTCGTCGCTCATGCTCTTTCAACGCTTTTTTACGCAAACGAATTGATTTAGGAGTAATTTCGACGAGTTCGTCGTCTGCTATGAATTCTACTGCACGCTCTAGTGTCAACTCTATGGGTGGCGTCAGTCTAACAGCCTCATCTGTGCCGGAAGACCGCACATTGGTTAATTGTTTCTGTTTGATCGGATTCACACTCAGATCATTATCTCGAGAATGGATACCTATGATCATCCCCTCATACAGCTCCTCACCAGGGGCAACAAACATCCGACCACGTTCTTGGAGCTTCCAAAGTGCATAAGCTACTGCGGGTCCATTATCCTGACTGACTAAAACGCCATTTCTTCGATCCTCAATATCACCTTTTTGCGCATCATAAGAATCGAAAATATGACTGGCTACTCCAGTGCCACGAGTCAAAGTCAGGAACTCACTTTGAAACCCAATCAGACCGCGCGCTGGGATTCTATACTCCAATCTAACCCGACCTTTGCCGTCCGGCATCATATCCTGCAGCTCTCCACGTCTGGCGCCTAACTCCTCCATTACGGCCCCTTGATTTTCTTCCTCAACGTCGATGGTTAAAATCTCATAGGGCTCATGCCGTTCACCGTCCACATCCTTAAACACGACACGAGGTCTACCTACCGCAAGTTCATAGCCTTCTCTGCGCATGTTTTCGAGCAGAATAGTCAGGTGCAACTCACCTCGGCCGGAAACGATAAATGTATCCGAATCTGATGTAAATTCGACTTTTAGGGCAACGTTTGACTGTAATTCGCGATTCAATCGATCTCGAATTTGCCGACTTGTCACAAATTTTCCTTCTCTTCCAGCAAGGGGGGAAGTATTAACGACAAAATTCATAGTTAATGTGGGCTCATCTACCGTTAAAAGCGGCAACGCGGCTGACGCTGGAGACCCCACTTCACATACTGTCTGACCAATACTGACATCTTCGATACCGTTAATTAGAACAATGTTCCCCGCTTCAGCCTCCTCAACCACTTCCTTTTCAAGGCCTGAAAAAATAAGGACTTGATTCACCTTTCGGGTTACAGACTCTCCGTTTGGTCCAGCAACCATAATTACTTGTTGTCCCGAACGTATCCGACCTCTATTCACACGTCCAATTCCTATTCGTCCTACAAAACTTGAATAATCTAGTGAACAAATCTGAAGTTGTAATGGCCCATCAACATCAACGTCGCGTACCGGAACGTGCTCCAATATTGTTTCAAATAAAGGTACTAACGTATCGTTCTTTGACTCAGCATCCAGAGTGGCCCAACCCTCAAGAGCAGACGCATATACGACAGGAAAGTCCAATTGATCTTCGTTTGCACCTAATTTGTCGAAAAGATCAAAAGTTTGATTTATAACCCAACTGGGTCGGGCTCCAGGTCGATCAATTTTATTAACGACGACAATGGGTTTGAGACCCAGTGACAATGCCTTTTTTGTAACGAACCGGGTTTGCGGCATCGGCCCGTCCACTGCATCAACAAGAAGCAATACACAGTCAACCATAGACAATACACGTTCGACCTCCCCACCAAAATCTGCGTGGCCTGGTGTATCAACAATGTTGATATGTGTATCTTGATAGCTGATGGCACAATTCTTAGAAAGGATAGTTATCCCGCGCTCTTTCTCCAAATCATTCGAGTCCATCACGCGCTCTGATACTTGCTTATGCGCGGCAAAAGTACCTGATTGTTTCAACAATTGATCAACCAATGTCGTTTTTCCGTGATCGACGTGTGCGACGATTGCAATATTACGAATGCTTTTCATGATTATTTATTTGGTTGGGTAACCTATCTCAACAATGAAAGTGGAATTTAAAGGCGCTTACAGCCCCAATTTTATAGGCTCCAAGTCTCTATTTTGGCGCGGAGTCTAACACAGATTGGCCTTTTGAAATGTCGAATTTGACTTTATGGAGTAATCTTAATTTTATTCAGGTCACTGTCCGTGCAGCCTATACGACAAGCACATCCAAAACCATCCTCATGAAACATCTCAAGCACAGCTTCCTCTGCTGAAGCGGAACAGGTAACGAGTAAACCGCCACTTGTTTGGGGGTCGGTCAACAAATCAAGTTCAAAAGCATTCATCTCATCAAAGCACTGCACATATTCCTCACAACTAGACCAATTACGGCTTGAAGCTCCAGTCACAACCCCATCAAGCGCTAAAAGCTGTGCAGTTTTTGAAAATGGGATAGAAGAGAGCTTAATTTCCGCTCCTACATTAGAACCCAATACGATTTCTTTGAGATGCCCCAAAAGTCCAAATCCAGTGACGTCCGTCATCGCATGTACATCACTCATTTCTCCTAATCTGGCACCTGTGGTATTTATCTGAGTCGTTAGAGAAATCATTTCTTTATAGCCTGCGTCACTTAACTTTTTTTTATTAAGCGCTGCCGATAACACCCCGATACCCAAAGGTTTGCCTAGAATAATACTATCCTCCGACTGAGCGTCCGTATTCTTCTTGATCTTATCCGGAGCAACCTTCCCGATAACGACCAATCCATAAATTGGCTCAGGACTATCAATCGAATGACCACCAGCAATGGGAACGCTTAAAACCTCACATACAGAACGTCCTCCTTGTAACACGGAAGAGATCGTCTCAGTTGATAACTTATCAATAGGCATACCAACCACACTAAGTGCAAATAACGGTGTAGCGCCCATCGCATAGACGTCAGAGAAGGCATTGGTCGCAGCGATTTGCCCAAAAGCAAAAGGATCATCGACAATAGGCGTGAAAAAATCTGTCGTGGCCACTAGTGCTATATCAGCATTTATCTGATAAACCGCTGCATCATCAGATTGCTCAAACCCAACCAACAAACTACTATCCGCGATTGGCTGAAGGTCCGCTAAGATTTCCTTCAAAAGCTTAGGCGAAATTTTACAACCACAACCACCCCCGTGAGCATATTCAGTTAACTTCAAAACTACTCTCCCTTAATATAATCGTGCGACAATAAACCCAAACAATTATCGCAAACACAAACTAGCTTTCAATTACCAAACCAGTTTTAATGTCGCAAACATCCAAAATATATCTTCAAAACAAATTGTCTCATGAAGCGTGAGACAGTTAATATGGCTGACTTAGGCTTTGACAATGAAATCATAGATGTTCGGTCACAGACTGAGTATGCAACCGACCATATCCCTGGCGCGGTCAATTTGCCAGTATTAAATGATGAGGAAAGAAAACTGGTTGGTTGGACATATAAACATGAGTCATCATTTAAAGCAAAGCGCATTGGAGCCGCTTTGGTAGCTAAAAATATCGCTAACCATATTGAATTAAGACTATCGGATAAACCTGAAAATTGGTCACCAATAATCTACTGCTGGAGAGGTGGTAAACGAAGCGGATCCATGTCTCTAGTCTTTCGACAGATTGGCTGGCAAGCAAAACAGTTAGCTGGTGGATATAAATCCTTTCGCCGACATGTTATTAAAAACACCGATACATTGGCATCCTCGTTTCACTACGTCGTAATCTGCGGTTTAACTGGCACTGCGAAAACTGATTTAATTACTGAAATTAAACGCCACGGAGGTCAGACTTTAGACCTAGAGGGCTTGGCCCAGCACCGAGGGTCAGTTTTAGGATTTGATCCTAGTGCGATACAACCAACTCAGAAAAAATTTGAAACCGAGATTTGGTATCAATTACAACAACTTGACCCAAAAAAACCTGTCTTCGTCGAGTCAGAGAGCAAAAAAATCGGTGACCTAAGAATTCCCGAACCACTAATAAGTACTTTTCGGCAGGGAAGTTGCATCAACATAACTGCCGGTATAGGCACGCGATCCGAATACCTCAAAAAAAATTATGCACACTTAATTCAAAAACCATCCGCGCTGGTTACACAGCTTAATAAGCTTAGATCAAAACACGGAAACGGCGGAGTAGATTTTTGGCTTGAACTTATCTCAAGAAATAAGTGGGATGAATTCATCAGAGATCTACTGGAAAAACATTATGATGCTTCTTACACAAAATCGATGCAAAAGAACTTTAATACCTTTCTTGAAGCTCCTAGTTATCATTTAAATACGACGTCACATGATGCGTTATCATCATTAGCTGAGTCAATACTTTCAAATTACTCTACATTATAAAACATCAGACTTTTTAGGAAAAATATGAACTCTACGATTACCGGACTAGCGGTCCCTAACTTTTCAGCACCGATGACCTCAGGAAAAATATTCAAACTTTCGGATTATGAGGGAAAGCATGTTGTTCTTTATTTTTATCCGAAAGATAGCACTCCAGGATGCACTAATGAAAGCATTCAATTTAACGAACTGTTGAAGTCCTTTTCACAGAAGAAATGCTTGGTGTTCGGTATATCTCGAGATAGCCTAAAGTCTCACGAAAATTTTAGATCAAAGCATGGATTTTCGTTCGATTTAATTTCTGACAGCGATGAAGCAGTGTGTCAGATGTTTGATGTGATTAAAATGAAGAATATGTATGGCAAGCAAGTTAGAGGCATCGAGCGCAGCACATTCCTAATTGGCCCGAACGGTGTTCTAAAACAAGAGTGGAGAAAAGTCTCCGTATCCGGCCATGCAAAGGAAGTTTTAGACAGTATTTAATAAAACATTAAAGACACTATTCCAATGAGGTACTTAATACTGATTTGGATTCGCGAAATTAGAGAATTGGGTATGCTTCCCATTCCAGGTCAACATAACAGTACCCGTAGGTCCATTTCGTTGTTTGCCAATAATAACTTCGGCCTTATTCTTATCTAATGTGTCTGGATTGTAGACCTCGTCACGATAGATAAAAAGAATGGTATCCGCGTCCTGCTCTATAGCGCCTGACTCCCGCAGGTCAGACATAACAGGACGTTTATTAGGCCTCTGTTCCAAAGAGCGGTTTAGCTGCGACAAAGCTACTACTGGAACATTTAACTCTTTTGCTAAACCCTTCAAAGAACGAGACATTTCTGAAATTTCTGTTGCTCGATTTTCACCTTGACTACTAGCAGACATCAATTGGAGATAATCGATAACAATAAGACCCAATTGACCGTATTGCCTGTGTAAACGACGAGCCCTTGCACGTAGCTCAAGTGAGTTCAATCCAGGGGTTTCATCAATGTGAATTGGCGCCTCACTGAGCCGTCCAACAGCGTTAGTTAATTTTCGCCAATCATCCTCAGCCAGTTGTCCGGTTCGTAAATCATGGGCATTGATCTTACCGAGGGAACTAAGCAAACGCATGGCGAGCTGTCCGGCACCCATTTCCATCGAAAACAATCCAATAGGTAGTCCCGCGGTAAGCGACACGTGTTCAGCAATGTTAAGCGCCAAGGCCGTCTTACCCATCGATGGACGACCAGCCACAATAACTAGGTCGCCTGCTTGGAATCCTGAAGTCATTCTGTCAAGATCAACAAAACCAGTTGGTACTCCAGTTACATCAGAGGGATTATCCCTGTTGTACAACATATCGATACGTTCTACTACCTGAGTCAATATAGGCTGTATGTCTTGGAAACCCTGTTTTGTTCTTGCGCCCTCCTCCGAGATCGAGAATATTTTTGACTCTGCCTCGTCCAACAATTGAACCGCCTCCTGACCCATAGGGTTATAAGCAGTATCTGAGATAGCGGCAGCGGTATCTGCTAACTTTCTCAGGATTGAGCGCTCTCTTACGATCTCTGCATATCGTCTTATGTTGGCCACCGAGGGCGTGTTTTGCGCCAGCGCGCCCAAATAAGACAGACCGCCGACTTGCTCCAGCTCTTTTGTACTCTCCAGACTTTCAGCCACCGTAATGGCGTCTGCAGGTTTATTAGACCCTATGAGACGGGTAATATGCTGATATATGATCTTATGGTCTGGTCGATAAAGGTCTGACTCGTTCATAAAGTCAGCCACTCGATCCCAGGCAGTATTATCCAATAACAACCCACCCAACACTGACTGCTCAGCCTCAACTGAGTGTGGTGGAACTTTTAAGGCTAATACTTCCTGGTCAGACATAGATTCATTACGATTATTTCAGGTTGGCTCATCTTACAAATCAGAGCATAGCACTTCCACTTGTGTTGGCGCGAGTTCTTACTCCAAAGGCTAAATATATCTTCTTACTCTCAAAAAAAAACCACGTCCAAAAAACGTGGTTTTTCCAAACTAACAATGAAGTTTATTGCTCCGGTGTCACGGTCACTGTGATTGTTGCTACAACATCAGCGTGCAAACTGACCGCAATTGAAGATTCGCCAATTTGCTTAAGAGGACCCGTAGGCATTTGAATTTGATTTTTGTTAATTTCATACCCCTTTGCATTTAACTTATCTGCAATATCATAATGAGTCACTGAACCAAATAGGCGACCGTCCACTCCAGCCTTTTGAGCTATATCAATAGACACACCGTCAATTTTTTCAAATTTGCCCTGCGCATCAGACAGTATTTTAGACTGTTGAGCTTCAAGCTCAGCTCGTTTTTGCTCAAATTCAGCGAGATTTTCTTTAGTAGCTCTTTGTGCTTTTCCCTGAGGAATTAGATAATTACGTGCGTATCCCTCCTTTACCTTAACGAGATCGCCTAAACGGCCGAGATTTACGACTTGCTCTAAGAGAATAATTTCCATTGGTCTAGTCCGTCAAAAATTAATGGGCGTCTGAGTACGGCAAAAGTGCGAGAAACCTTGCTCTCTTGATCGCAACAGACAGTTGGCGTTGGAAACGAGAACGAGTTCCCGTTATTCGCGCTGGAATGATTTTTCCATTCTCAGAAATAAAATCTTTCAAAATGTCCGTGTTTTTATAGTCAACCCACTCTATTTTTTCAGCCGTAAAACGACAAAACTTACGTCGTTTGAATAAAGGCCGACTGGGTTTACGTTTATCATTCTTTTTTCTAAATGCCATTACAATCTCCAATATCTCAATAATTAATTATTGTTAAACCCTTGCACATTGAATATAGGCCATTTTGATCGAGATCCCTTGTTCATTAAAAATCCAAAAAGGAATAATTGCTGTCCAACACTAAATCGATCTAATTCAACTGCCTTATCTCCAAATGCCACACAATCGAGGTTCAACGTAACCCGTCTCCGATTCTGTTCTTCCGTCTGTTCACTGTTATGCTCTACCGAAAATTTCAAAATAGGAATACCAGACGGCGAATAACGCAAAACCTCTATAACAGAAATAGTCGCGAATAATTTGACGCTATTCGTCGACACAAAAATTTTCCTACACTTCTTCTTTGGCCTCTTCAGCCGGCTTTACTTTTAATTCCTCTGGTTCTTTTGCTGCTTCAACCGTGTCTGGTTTTGGAGCTGCCGTTGACTTATCCTCAGGAGCAGCAGCTGGACGTCCGACAATCTGCTTTGCTTTCTCGTCTTTCATCATAAAAGAAGAGTCTGTGACAGCGGCTTTCATCGATACCGTTAAGTGCCGAAGTACCGCGTCATTAAATTTGAACCCCAATTCAAGCTCTTTGAGAACTTCCTGATCACATTCCACATTCATAAGCACATAGTGTGCTTTGTGTATTTTTTGGATAGGATATGCGAGTTGTCTGCGTCCCCAATCTTCTAAGCGGTGGACAACCCCCTGGCCGGCGGTCACTTGATTGCGATATCGCTCGATCATGGCAGGAACCTGTTCGCTTTGATCAGGATGAACAATGAATACTATCTCGTAATGCCGCATTACTTTTTTCTCCTTATGGGTTGAAAAATGCTTTCTAAAAGCATCTTGAAAGCTCTCTAAAAATGCGGTTTTAGTAGAGCAAGGGCTGAGAAGTATACCCTCTTTTACAGACTCACACAAACTGTGCACAATAACTATATTACATTCAAGAACAATACCTTACCTGCAGTAGATAAAATAAAGCTAGCTCCGTTATAGTCCGAGATTGCTCTCTAACCAGATCCGAAAATAATTACTGGTGCCGCTCTAGAATGTAATTGCTCATAAATTGTTATAGTCCCGAGCGGTTAACTAAATCAACACCGATGTCTATTCGATTAGGAAAACATCTTAAATGTAATGACCACTAAGGCATCAGAACCAGATTCCAGTACCCTACCGGCACGACGCTGGCTTTTGCTAATCAATGTACAAATTGTAACGTTGATGTATGGGATTGCGATTACCTCTGCAACCATTGTGCTGCCTCACATTCAAGGAGCATTATCTGTTAATCAAGACCAAGCCTCCTGGACAATGACTCTTTTTCTCGTCGGCTCAGCGGTGACAATGCCAATTACCGGATGGCTTGCGGGATGGTTAGGATGGCGTCGTCTTATGGTCGGCACCTTAATTGGATTCACCCTCTCAACCATTGCTTGTGGACTCGCCACAAATCTAGAAACATTGTTATTGGCGAGAACCATTCAAGGTGTTTTCGCTGCACCATTGATGCCCTTAGGACAAGGAATGCTTCTGGCGACATTCCCCAAAAGACAGCATGCAATGGCGCTTATGCTGTGGGGCATCGGCGGAACGATGGGTCCGGTACTTGGGCCCATACTCGGTGGATTGGTTGGTGAAGCACTAGGGTGGAGATGGACTTTTCTATTTCTTGCGCCGATTTCAATGCTGTCAATATTAATAGCTATTTTCGCACTAGGTGATCAACAAAGAGGCACCTCTGGGAAACTCGGATGGATGGGATTCTTGAGCCTAGCTATCGCGATTGGTTCTGCTCAACTATTACTCGACAGGGGTCATAGACTAGATTGGCTTGAGTCGTTTGAAATCTCAGCCGAACTGTTTATCTGCCTTTTAGCAATACTATTTTTTATTGGAAGTACGCTTTATTCGCGAACACCTCTATTCGAACGAACTATTTTCTCCAATTGGAATTTCACACTTGGACTCTTAACGATGCTTCTAATGGGAGCACTAAGTTTCACGCCAATCACGCTATTTCCTATGCTTCTTCAAGACTTACGCGGGTATCCAGATGCCGCAGCCGGCATTCTCTTATCAGCTCGTGGTTTTGGTAACTTAGCCAGTTTTTTTATTGTAGTTCACTTCACAAAATTCAATGCAAAACTAGCATTGATAACGGGCATGGCTCTTCAAATTTGGGCAGGCTGGGCGATGTCAAACTTAAACATCAATATGACGGAATACGACGTATTTTGGACAAACTTTGTTCAAGGGTTTGGTTTTGGTTTAGCTTACACACCAATGACTGTATTAGCCTTTGCTACGCTATCAACAAAATTAGCCGTTCAAGGCTCGGCGTTGTTTAACATGATGCGTAATTTCGGCAGCAGTCTATTCTTATCACTGAGCGTATTGATTTTATTAAGATCTGCGGCTGAGAATTATTCTGGTCTCAGCCAGATCATTAATCCGATGAACCCTATTCTCTCTAGTCCAGATACTGTTTCACAGTGGAATGTAATTTCAGTGGAATCAATCGCTAAGATAAGTGAAGAGATCACCATTCAATCATTGATGGGAGGATATCTAAATGCTTTTCAACTCTTCACTTGGGTAGCAGTGTCAGCACTTGTTTTGAGTTGCCTATATCGATCGAACCGAACACCACAAAGATAATTGATTGCTACGAAATCAAGAAAGATCTCTCGTATCAAGCTCCAAACCATTCAGGACGAATAATTATCATTTCTTAACTTAAAAACCAGCACTAGGTTAGCGCTAAATAAGCATAGCGATAGCAGAAAATGCCATCGTACCCAGAAAATTAATGAATCAATCCCCTCATTAATAATTGTAGTTTGATCAGCCAAGTGTTCATAAAGCAGAAGTGCCATATCCTTCAGTCCACTTTGATCATTAGACGTTTGAATTACATTCAAAACGACTTCAGGAGGTTGGGACAATACCTCCCAACGTGGAAAAACAACCACGTCAAGATAAATTACTCCTAAGAAAAAAATAAGATATGCCAGAACAGACAGTCCGTTTACCCACAACAAAATCTGTATCAGCTTACGCAACGTAAATAATCTCTTTTTTTGAAAAAACTCTATGGTTTAGTAACTTTAATAATTTCCTCGATAGCCGCCAAATCTTCTAACGTTGTTAAGTCGCCTGGATCTCTACCCTCTGCAATCGCCTGTATGCTTCGTCTCAGCAATTTACCCGAACGAGTTTTAGGCAGCATTGAAACGAAATAAATGGTTTTCGGCCTGGCTATTGCACCAAGCGATTGATCTACCTGCTTCATAATTTCTTTTCTATGTTGCTCACTCATCGCCGTTCCGTCGTCACCATGACTTTTACGCACGACAAATGCGATTGGCATTTGCCCTTTGAGCGCATCCTCAACACCTACAACCGCTACCTCTGCAATATTACCGTTATTTTGAATGGCTTCTTCAATTTCTCTTGTTCCTAGTCTGTGTCCTGCTACATTTATAACGTCATCCGTTCGACCCAGAATAAAATGATATCCATCCTGGTCCCTTATGCCCCAGTCAAATGTTGAATAAACAAGTGTGGATTCAAAAGTTGAAAAATATGTATTTACAAATCGCTCATCATCACCCCACACGGTGCTCATGCAACCCGGCGGCAGCGGCGGAACAATGGAGACCAGACCCTTTTCATTTGCATCCGCCTCAGAAGCATCCGACTCTCTCAACACCTTAAGGTTATATCCGTAAGCAGGAAAAGACGGACTTCCATACTTCACAGGCGTTTTTTCTATACCAGGCATGGGGGTCAATACAGGCCATCCTGTTTCGGTTTGCCAAAAATGATCGTGTACCGGTTTTTTTATCGCATTTGATATCCAACTGTGTGTCGATTCATCTAAGGGCTCTCCAGCTAAAAATAAATGCTTCAAAGAAGCCAGACTATAGTTATCTATGTATTTGGAATCTTGTTTCTTTAATACCCTAATCGCGGTCGGAGATGAGAACAACACGTTCACTTTATGTTTCTCTATAAGACTCCACCAGATACCTGGATCAGGTGTCGTCGGCAAGCCCTCATACAAAATAGTTGTCATGCCCATGATAAGCGGGGCGTATACGATATATGAGTGGCCGACTACCCAACCAATATCTGATGTTGTAAAGATTGTTTCGCCTGCTCGAGCATCATAAATGTGCTTCATAGATGCAGCTAAAGCGACAGCGTGTCCACCTGTGTCCCTTTGCACACCTTTTGGCTTGCCCGTTGTCCCTGAGGTATACAAAATATAGCTCGGCTCATTAGACTCGAGCCATTCAATACCAACCCCCTCAATATCCAACGCCTTAACTGCTTCGCGATAATCAATGTCGCGCTCTTCGTTCCAATCTAATTGTTCTACTAAACCTCGTTTGACTAAAATTACATGAGCTGGTGGTTGTTCCGATATACTCAAGGCCTCATCTACTAATCCCTTATATGGGATGATACGTCCTCCTCTCATACCAGCATCAGCAGTTATCATGACTTTAGGAACACAGTCATCTACCCGTTGCGCCAGACTAGCGGATGCAAAACCTCCAAAAACAACCGAATGAATAGCGCCAATGCGAGCGCATGCGAGCATTGCGTAAACAGCCTCGGGAATCATCGGCATATATATTAAGACCCTGTCGCCTTTACCGACTTGCTTTTTCTTTAATAAAGCTGCGAAACGGTTTACTTCGTCGTACAACTCTTGATAACTGATTGCGCGCTCTGTGTTGGTCTCAGTAGAGACATAAACAATTGCATTTTGCTTTGACCGATCTTTCAAATGACGATCAATTGCATTGAAACAAAGGTTGGTCTTTCCGTTCAGGAACCACTTAGTAAAGGGCGGACGCGAGTAATCAAGTACCTGGTCAAAATCGCTGTTCCAGTGAATTAATTTAGCCTGCTCAGCCCAGAATTCATCAGTTCTATCTATCGAATATTGATGAAATTCGTTGATTTCTTGTGACACGACTCCCCCTAACGCTCATCAGTGATTAATCTGCAATTTTAACGACTGAACGTCCCCTCATTTTTGCTTGCATCACGGATTGAAATGTCTCTGGCAAATCGTCAAATGCAACGGTGGTTACAATTTTATCTAGGTTGTTCGGCTTCATATCCGTAGCTAACCTACCCCACACTTTGCGTCTAACTGCCATTTCAGCATTAACAGAATCAATACCAGCGAGTGTTACTCCTCGAAGGATATATGGCATAACAGTTGTATTAAATTTAAAACTTGCAGCCAATCCAATAGAAGCGATTGCGCCACCAACTTTAACGGTGCTCGCTAACCAAGATAAAATATCGCCCCCTAAATTATCAACAACCCCGGCCCAAGTCTCCCGACCCAATGGTCTTATTTTTGTCAAATCAAGAGACGCGGTATCTAAAATCTCATTAGCTCCGAGGCTTTTCAAATAATCTGCTTGTTCTGGTTTGCCAGTCATCGCGGTAACGTCATAACCTAGGGCAGAGAGTATATCTATGGCTATCCCGCCGACACCTCCGGTCGCTCCATTAACGATAACCGGCCCAGCAGCTGGATTTAGTCCATTGTGTTCCATGCGTTCAACGGCCAATCCCGCCGTAAATCCAGCCGTTCCCAAGGCCATTGAACTAAATAGATCCAATCCACTAGGCATCGGAACGACCCACTTCGCAGGCACTCGGCAGTACTCAGCATAACCTCCGTGATGAGCTACTCCAATGTCATAACTTGTCGCGATAACTTCTTGACCTACTTTGAATTCAGGTGAAGTTGATTCAGCAACTACGCCAGACAAATCGATACCACCAACACATGGAAATCTACGAATAATCTTTCCTGCGCCGGTCGCCGCTAGCGCGTCTTTAAAGTTCACCGAAGAATAGGATGTCTTTATGAGCACTTCACCTGGATCAAGATTCGTGACGTCTATGGTTTTAAAACTGCTGCTGACACCGTCCTCTACCTCTTCAATCATAAATGCCTTAAATTGATCCATACCTATCTCCTGATTTATTTTTACTTTATTTTGTGCGATGCAATAATACTATAAAAAATTCATAGTGCAACCCTCCTAGGCAAGATGGGCTTCACCCAGATAACGAGAAGTCTGCATCTCAATTAATCTTGATTCAGTGCGATCTTTCTCGGTAGACCCTAACGAGTCAGAAAGTAAGTCTGTGAATCTCTCCTCAGAGCCAATTACTATATTTACCCTTCTATCGTAGAACTCATCAATCAGCCAAGTAAATCTTCTTCGTGCGTTATCGTTACTCTTATCGAACTTAGGAACACTACTTATGAAAACCGTGTGAAATCGCTTAGCCAATTCGATGTAATCATCTTTACCTCTTGGTCCGTCACATATCGCATCAAAATCGAACCATATTGCTTCCTTTGCAATTCTTTTTGTTGGCACTACCCTATTATTTAATTCAATTGAATTAGTAAATTCGTGGTCTGCAACAAGCGAATCGAACAACCTCATAACCGCTGACTCCACTTCCATTCCAGTCCCGCAAAAATAGACGCCCGCCTTCTCTAAAGAACTAAGACGATAATCTTCGCCTGCATCAAGATTAACAACATTCATCCTTGTCTTAATTAAATCAATGGTAGGCAAAAATTGTGTCCGCTGAAGACCATGTTCATAGAGCTTATCGGGTCTCCAATTAGCGGTGGTCACTATCACAACTTCCTGGTCAAATAGTGCCGCGAGTAGGTTCCTCATAATCATCGCGTCACCAATATCTGAGATATGAAACTCATCCAAACACAATAATTTTGTTTGTGACGCAATATCCTTCCCAATCTTTTGGAGCGGATTTTGACGACCTTGTAAGTCTTTTAGCCGATGATGCACCTCTTGCATAAAACGATGGAAATGGATGCGTTTCTTTTGCTTTAACTTAATATGCTCATAGAAAAGATCCATTAAAAATGTTTTTCCACGACCAACACCACCCCATAGATACATCCCCTTTGGGGCCCCTACTTTAAAAAGAATTCGCTTTAAGATACCTTGCTGATTATGAGTGAACTCAAGTTCAACGGCTAATTGAGCCAGTTGGTCAATAATCTGCCGCTGAGCTGAATCAAGCCCATAGCCTAAGTCAGCAGCCTTTGATTCTATCGACTGTCTCATAGCACTCATAGCTGCACGCATTTACGCATTAAGCAAGAGAAAACTGACGAATCAGTATAGCGACATAAATCATTGCAGCCAGCTTAAAGACTCAAGTATCTATTTTCAATTCCTAGAGCGGCCTCATGCATTGCTTCAGATAATGACGGGTGAGCATGTACGATCCTCGCAATATCCTCTGAGGTGGCACCAAACTCTAAAGCAACCACGGCTTCAGAGATCAATTCAGACGCATAAGGACCAATAACGTGCACCCCCAAAATCCGATCACTTTCTTCGTGTGCAATCATCTTCACAAACCCTAAACTGTCCCCGATTGCCTGTGCACGACCACTAGCCACAAATGGAAACTTACCAACTTTGTAAGGTACTCCATCAGACTTTAAGTCTTGCTCCGTTCGTCCGACCCAAGCAATTTCAGGACTAGTATAAATAACCCAGGGTATGGCATCGAGATTAACATCCCCATATTGACCAGCAATTGTTTCAGCTACCGCGACACCCTCTTCCGATGATTTGTGAGCCAACATCGGTCCTCGAACAACATCCCCAATAGCGTAAATATTGGAAATGTTCGTTCGGTTGTGATGATCAACAGTTATGAATCCGCGTTCATCAACGTCGACACCCACATTATCCAAACCAACACCATTGGAATTAGGAACTCGTCCGACAGCAACTACGATACGATCACAATCCAATGTCTTAATATCGTCGCCCTCTTTATAGGTAACGGTAATCGTTTCATCTTTTCGGCTCACCTCTTGGACAGCACATCCTAGATGAATATCTAGACCGAGATTTTTAGTAAAAATCCTCTTAGCTTCCTTAGACACAGCTTCGTCCACTGCCGCTAAAAATGTTGGCAGTGCTTCTAAAACAGTGACCTTCGCACCGAGCCGCCTCCAAACACTACCCATTTCTAAACCAATGACCCCAGCACCAATAACTAACAGATGCTTTGGGGTTTTGGTAAGCGTTAATGCACCTGTGTTATCACAAATGTATTCGTTATCTACCGGAACGGAATCCATTGACCTCGGACTCGAGCCGGTCGCAATTATGACGTGCTTAGCATCGACAAATGATTCATTGCTTCCTGTAATCTTAAGCCGCATTACGTCTCCAGACGAAACCAATTCCGCTCGGCCGTGCAGTTGCTTTACCTTATTTTTTTTAAATAGAAGCGAAATCCCGTTCGTGAACTGCTTCACGATTCCATCTTTGCGAGCTAGCATCTTCGCAACATCTATCTTAACTTCAGTTGCTGAAATACCGTGCTCATGAAACTTATGGATTGCTTTTTCATAATTCTCAGAAGATTCGAGAAGTGCTTTCGACGGAATGCACCCGACATTCAGACAAGTGCCACCTAAACTGGCCTTACCTGAGGCATCTTCAAAATCATCAATACAGATAGTTTTAAGTCCCAATTGAGATGCTCTGATCGCAGCGACATATCCACCTGGCCCTGCACCAACTACTGCGACATCATAAATAGTATTCATAGCATCCAATAATCCATCATTCGTAAAAAAACACCTTTAAAAAACTAAATTTCAAGTAATAACCGGGACGGATCCTCAAGCGCTTCCTTAATAGCAACTAAAAACAATACAGCTTCTCGGCCATCAATAATGCGATGATCATAAGACAGTGCCAAGTAATTCATCGGTCGCACTACGACTTGGCCATCTTCGACAACTGCCCTTTCCTTTGTCGCGTGTATACCTAAAATTGCAGATTGAGGAGGATTGATTATTGGAGTCGATAACATAGAGCCGAATACTCCTCCGTTCGAGATCGAGAAAGTACCCCCGGTTAACTCATCGATACTGAGTCGGCCTTCCTGCGCTCTTTTACCAAAATCACTAATCGTTTTCTCGATCTCTGCAAACGCCATGTTATCCGCATTCCTTATGATAGGCACAACTAAACCTCTGGGACTTCCAACCGCCATACCAACATCAAAATAGCCGTGATAAACGATATCTTCACTATCCACTGAGGCATTAACAATTGGGTACTTCTTCAGCGCAGCAACCACCGCCTTAACGAAAAACGACATGAAACCTAGCTTTACTCCATGCTCTTTCTCAAACTGAACTTTATATTTATTTCGAATATCAATGACTGGCTGCATATTAACTTCGTTAAAAGTAGTCAGTATCGCCGCTGTTGCCTGAGATTCGAGCAAACGCTCAGCAACTCTTTGTCTTAAACGCGACATTGGAACCCGTTGCTCAGAGCGACCTTTCGTATCAGCGGCACCCTTTGCCGCTATTAATTCAGAATTAACCTTTTCATTGACGGAAGAGGCGGCGACCACGTCTTCCTTTGTAATCCGTCCCCCTCTCCCGGTCCCTGCAACCGTTTTTGTAGAGACATTTTTTTCAGCCGCTAATTTTCTTGCTGCTGGCATCAAAACGACACCGCTATCGGCTTTCCCAGGCTGCACCTCCGGTGTTCCTCTTTTATCAACAGCGGTCGAGGACGAGTTTTCGCTCGCATCAATTGCACTTGTGTCAATTCGCGCAATGATCTCGTTCGCACCAACTAACCCACCTTCCTCCTTAATTATCTCAGTCAAGACCCCCGCTTGCGGAGCAGGCAGCTCTAACACGACTTTATCTGTTTCAATATCAATTAGATTTTCATCTCGTTTTACATAATCGCCCTGTTGTTTGTGCCAAGATAACAACGTTGCCTCAGCTACAGACTCAGAGAGGGCGGGAACTCGAACTTCAATTAGCATGACTTCTCCCAATGACGGTTAGTCGCAAATACTCGAAATAATTAATCATTCAGACCCAACGCAGCATTCAAAACAGCACTCTGCCGTTTGGCATGTAAAGCAGAATAACCGCCAGCAGGAGATGCGGAAGACGCTCTCAAGGCGTACGTCAAATTTTGACCTTTGACCAAATGACGCTCTATGTAATGCTGAATTCTATGCCACGCGCCTTGATTACCTGGCTCTTCCTGACACCATACAACCGCTTTCGCACCCTTATATAACTCAATCTGCTCTTTGAAGGCCTCATGCGGAAATGGGTAAAGCTGCTCTAACCTAACAATCGCTACATGATCTAGTTGGCGCTCTTTACGGAGCGCTACTAGCTCGAAGTATATCTTCCCACTGCAAAAAACAACCCTCTTTACTTTTGAACGGGTAACGTGAGTCTCATCTGGAATAAGGACCTTAAACTCACCGTTGATCAAGTCATCTAGTGAGGATATCGATTCTTTATGTCTCAGAAGACTTTTAGGACTTATAACAATTAAAGGCTTTCGATACGGTCTCAGCATTTGTCTTCTGAGCATATGAAACATCTGACTCGGTGTAGACGGGATACATATCTGCATGTTGTAATCCGCACATAACTGCAGATAGCGTTCAATTCGCGCAGACGAGTGCTCAGGACCTTGGCCTTCATAACCGTGGGGTAACATCATAACTAGTCCACACATGCGACCCCACTTGACCTCACCCGACGCTATAAATTGGTCAATAACGACTTGAGCTCCGTTAGCAAAATCACCAAATTGTGCCTCCCAGACAACCAGCTCATGAGGTTCTGTCGTCGCGTAACCGTATTCAAAACCAAGAACAGCCTCCTCCGATAGAAGCGAGTCAATCACAGTAAAAGTAGGCTGACTTTTATCGATATGATCGAGCGGAATATAAACGCCTTCGTTAGCACCCCTCCTTCTTTGATCGTGTAATACAGCGTGTCTGTGAAAAAATGTACCTCGACCGCTGTCCTGACCTGATAAGCGAATGCCGTATCCGGCTTTAAGCAGCGAAGCATAAGCTAAATTTTCTGCCATTCCCCAATCAATCGGAAGCTTTCCCTCCGACATCAAACGCCGATCGTTGATTACTTTTTCTACTCGAGGATGCAGCACAAAGCCATCTGGCACTGAGGTTAACTTTGAAGAAAGAGCCTTAATAGACCTTTGAGTTAAACTCGTCTTCGCTCCATAAGTCCATGGAATATTTTGATACTCTGACCAATCTACGGTGTAAGGCGGTTTAAAATTAGCCAAGATGGTTTTGTTCGTATGATGTCCGCCATCCAAAGCCTCTCTGAACGAATTTATCATTTGTTCTGCTTGTCCGTTATCCACAGAGCCTTCAGCCAGCAAACGGTCCGCGTATTTTTTCCTGGCGCCCGGATGCTGCTTCACCAGGCTGTACATCCACGGCTGAGTGACCATAGGTTCATCTTGTTCGTTATGTCCTAATTTTCTGAAGCATACAAGGTCAATTACCACGTCTTTCCCAAATTCCATTCTGTAGTCTAGTGCAATTTCCGTGATGAAAGCGACCGCCTCCGGATCGTCACCGTTCACATGGAATACAGGCGCATCAATCATCTTTGCTATATCGCTACAGTAAAGTGTTGAACGAACATCTCGAGCATCTGAGGTAGTGAAGCCGATTTGATTATTCACAATGATATGTAACGTGCCGCCGGTTCTATACCCCCGAGTCTGTGATAAATTAAATGTTTCCATCACGACACCTTGGCCAGCAAAAGCTGAGTCACCGTGAAGCAATACCGGCAGCACTTCCCGGCCGTCAAGATCCTCGCGACGATGTTGGCGAGCCCTTACTGAACCTTCAACCACAGGATTGACTATTTCAAGATGCGACGGATTAAAAGCCAGGGAAACATGCATCGGTCCACCTGGAGTCATGAGGTCCGACGAAAAACCTTGGTGATACTTCACGTCACCCGCGGGTAACTGTTCTACTGATTTGCCTTCGAATTCCGAAAAAAGATCCTTAGGCATTTTACCTAAGGTATTCACAAGCACATTCAAACGTCCCCTATGCGCCATGCCAATAACAGCTTCCTGGATGCCAGACTGTCCAGCCTTCTGCAAGAGATGATCAAGCGATACAATTACGCTTTCGGCGCCTTCTAACGAAAATCTTTTTTGACCAACATATTTCGTATGCAAATATTTCTCTAGTGTTTCGGCGGCAGTAAGCCTTTCTAACAAGTGCACCTTTGTATCTGTAGGATACTCAGGACGGGATCTCGGCCCTTCTAGGCGACTCTGTATCCAACGCTTTTGTTTCACATCGCTGATGTACATATACTCCGCGCCAACAGATCCACAATAAGTATCTTCGAGCGCATTAATGAGTTCTGACAGTTGCATTTGTTCAAGACCGACAAAAGAACCTGTATTGAATCTCTGATTAAGGTCCTCCCGGCTAAGATCGTAGTGTTTCAAAGTCAATTCGGGTATATCAGGCTTTTTCACCCGGTCCAACGGATCCACAGAGGCACGCCTAACCCCTAAGAATCGATACGCATTTATAAGCTGGAGAACAGAAACCTGTTTGCGCTCATTACTGCGATCACCTTCCTGCCCCCTAGTTGAGAGACTACCGCTACCATTTTTATGACCAACAAAGGATTTAACAACTTGATGATGAGATACATCCTTGCTAGCGGCAGTATCTTGTAAATCATCAAAATACTGTTTCCAATCAGCCCCTATTGAATTGGGGTCCTCTAAGTATGAGTCATACAACTCTTCGACAAAGGCTGCATTAGTGCCAAAGAGGTAGGAGCTACCACCGAATTCTTTCATCATGGCTTATTCAGTAAAAGTTTTGTTAAAAATTAACACTCAGTTAGGTTACCGTTGATCAATTTGCTTTACGTCACGAACTGCTTCACCGACATACAGTTGCCTTGGTCGGCCAATCTTTTGTTCCGAATCCGAAATCATTTCGTTCCATTGTGCAATCCATCCAACGGTGCGCGCCAAGGCAAAGATACACGTAAACATATTTGTAGGAATACCCATTGCTCGTTGAACAATGCCTGAGTAAAAATCGACATTCGGATAAAGCTTCTTCTCTACAAAATAATCATCTTCGAGTGCAATACGTTCAAGCTCCATTGCGAGCTCAAACAAACGATCATTTTCGAGTCCGAGCTCCTTTAAAACCTCATGACAAGTTTCACGCATCAATTTAGCCCGAGGGTCATAGTTTTTATAAACCCTGTGACCGAAACCCATCAACCTAAAGCCTGAATTTTTATCCTTAGCTTTCGTAACATAGTCACTCACTCTGGACACATCGCCAATCTCTTCCAACATATCCAAACATGCTTCATTAGCTCCTCCGTGCGCAGGGCCCCACAGACAAGCGATTCCAGCTGCAACACAAGCAAATGGGTTCGCCCCAGAGGACCCAGCCAGACGTACCGTTGACGTTGATGCATTTTGTTCATGATCAGCATGCAATATGAAGATTCGGTCTAGAGCTCGCGCGAGTGTCGCATTAACTTTGTACTCTTCAGCAGGAACGGAAAATAACATCCTCATAAAATTGGCTGAGTAACCAAGCTCGTTATCTGGATATACGAATGGTTGGCCTATCGAATATTTGTAGGCCATAGCAGCAAGGGTAGGAATTTTAGCAATCAACCGAAACGCGGAAATCTCGCGATGGGAGGGATCATCAAGATCCAATGAATCATGATAAAAAGCAGACAGAGCCCCCACTGTACCAACCAAAATTGCCATCGGATGCGCGTCCCGACGGAATCCTCTGAAAAAATTATTAATTTGGTCATGAACCATAGTGTGGCGCATCACCCTCAAGTCGAACTCTGACTTTTCATCAGAATTTGGCAATTCACCATTCATCAGCAAGTGGCATACCTCAAGAAAGTCACAGTGCTTCGCCAATTGCTCGATGGGATAGCCTCGATAAAGCAATACGCCTTCATCACCATCAATGTATGTTATCGCCGAGCGACAGCTCGCTGTTGACAAGAAACCCGGGTCATAAGTGACTTTCCCTGTTTTACCAAGAAGCGCTCTGATATCAACAGCATCAGGACCTATAGTCCCTTTATGCATCGGGAGCTCTATTTCTGCCTCACCATTGGGAAGAATAAGATTAGCTGTTTTGTTCGACATAAAAACCCCTTTTATTAATTCTTTTTTGGGGGCTCGAACCCCCGAAACTTAAAGACTCTTAATTTATGCAACATAAGTCATTTACGCATTAGCTGAACAATCTCTCCAAACGCCTCATCTGTCGTATCTGCCCGACCCATTGCAAGATCCAACAAATCGTTATCTGGTATTCCCAGCAAGCGACCAAAGGTCTCTTTTTGCTTGCTATCCAATAACGGATATTCCTCGCTGAGAAACCGTTGTAATACAAGATCAAGTTCAAGTAGTCCTCGACGACAACTCCAACGCATTCGATCCATTTCATTCATTCGACATCAACCTAAACCATCCTCTTGACCAACATATCTTTTATCTTTCCTATTGCTTTAGTTGGATTAAGACCTTTTGGACAAACATCGACACAATTCATTATTGAATGACATCGAAACAAACGATAAGGATCTTCCAGATTATCTAATCGCTCGCTCGTTGACTGATCTCTGGTGTCAGCTAGGAATCGGTATGCCTGAAGCAATCCGGCTGGCCCAACAAACTTATCTGGGTTCCACCAAAACGATGGACATGATGTCGAGCAACAAGCACATAAAATACACTCGTATAGCCCATCTAGTTGCTCACGGTCCTTGGGAGACTGCAACCTCTCCGTATCAGGTGCCGGGTCTTCATTGACTAAATAAGGTTTTACCGAATGATATTGTTTAAAGAACTGTGACATGTCGACTATCAAATCACGAATTACCGGCAACCCAGGAAGAGGACGCAATTCGACAGGCGACTTCAGTTCAGCCAAGGGTGTAATGCACGCTAAACCATTCTTGCCGTTTATATTCATCGCGTCAGACCCACAGACCCCCTCTCGACAAGACCGACGAAGACTCAAAGAGTCATCCATTTCCTTAATTCTGGTCAGAGCGTCAAGCAACATTCTATCCGTGGAGCCGAGCTCCAACTCGTACTCCTTGGTATAAGGTTTGGCATCCTTATCTGGGTCGTATCGGTAAATTCTAAATAACATCTCGTGCACCTTTTAACTAGATAACTTAATACGTTCGGACTTTAGGCTCAATGGTCTCAGCAGTCAGCGGATCCATATGCACCGGCTTATAATCGAGACGATTCCCCTCCTTGAACCAAAGTGAATGCTTCAACCAATTCTGATCATCCCTTTCGGCATAATCCGCTCGGTCATGAGCGCCCCTACTTTCTGTTCGTGCCTCAGCAGATACTAACGAGGCCATAGCAACCTCAATCAAGTTATCCAACTCTAAAGCTTCTATGCGCGCCGTATTAAAGACCTTACTTTTATCGCTGATTTCAGTGCGCATAACACGCTGTTCAACGTCTTTAATTTCAGCAACCCCATTTTCCAAAAGCTCTGGAAATCGGAATACACCGCAATTTTTCTGCATTGTCTGCCTCAGTGCTGCGCTAACTTCAGCGACAGATTCACCATTTGTTTGACTATTCAAACGATCAAGCCTCTCCCTGGTGAGTTCTCCTGCGTCACGCGGTAGATCCTTATGAGATGCATTTTCTTTTAAGAATTTCACGGTGGAATTGCCAGAAGACTTGCCAAACACTAATAAATCGGTCAGCGAGTTCGTACCAAGCCTATTTGCACCGTGCACCGACGCGCACGCGCATTCACCAGCAGCAAAAAGTCCTGGCACAATCGCCTCTTTATTGTCTCCGGCGGGCGAGACTACCTCACCTCTATAGTTTGTAGGAATGCCACCCATCATGTAGTGGCAGGTAGGAACGACTGGAATTGGATCTTTTGCAGGGTCTACGTTCGCAAACTTCTTCGCAATCTCTCTGATTCCAGGTAATTTACTTTCAATTAATTCCTCACCCAAATGATCAAGCTTTAAGAGCACATGATCCGACTCGTCACCACAACCTCGTCCGTCCTTAATCTCGGTGGCCATGGCACGAGCCACAACATCTCGAGAAGCTAAGTCCTTAGCATTCGGCGCATAGCGCTCCATAAAACGCTCACCGTCCTTATTAAGGAGATATCCACCCTCCCCACGAACTCCTTCGGTTATCAATACGCCCGCCCCAGAAACACCCGTGGGATGGAATTGCCAAAATTCCATATCTTCTAAAGGTATTCCTGCCCTTGAAACAATACCCAACCCGTCACCAGTGTTAATAAACGCATTGGTACTAGATGCGTACACACGGCCCGCTCCCCCTGTAGCGAATAAAACTGCCTTGGAATGGAAAATAACGACGTCCCCAGTCTCCATTTCCATTGCCGTTACACCAACAGCCTGCCCTGATTCGTCGCGTATCAGATCCAACGCCATCCACTCCACAAAAAAGTGTGTATTCGATCGAACATTTCTTTGATATAACGTGTGTAGCATCGCATGGCCAGTCCTATCCGCGGCACAACAAGATCGCTGACTCGGCGGACCTGCGCCGAAATTTTGCATATGACCACCGAAAGGACGCTGATAAACCGAACCATTTTCGTTTCGGTCGAAAGGCATACCGAAATGTTCAAGTTCGATCACGCTCTTTGGCGCCTCCCGACACATGAACTCAATAGCATCTTGATCACCAAGCCAGTCTGACCCTTTGACAGTGTCATACATGTGCCAGTGCCAGCTATCATCGCCCATATTTGCGAGTGCCGCACCCACACCGCCTTGAGCGGCGACAGTATGAGAGCGCGTAGGAAACACTTTCGATAACACAGCGACCTTACATCCTGCCTCTGACAACTGGAGTGCAGCTCTCAACCCAGCTCCACCAGCACCAACAATCACTGCATCAAATTTTCTAACCGGATACGACATTTACACACTCCACAAAATTTGAATCATCCAAACTGCATACACAATCAAGACCAATATGGTTATCACTTGAAGACAAAGACGCAACGCAGTGCACTTGATGTAATCCATATAAATATCTCTAACTCCGATCCATGCATGCCAGAAAAGGCTTAAAAAAAACAACAAAGTAATAATTCGCATCCATTGCGACTGAAAGATATAGCTCCAGGCAAAATAGTCTTGAGGGCACGTAACAAAATACACAACACCAAAAATAACCGTATATGCGGCCATAACGACTGCCGTGACTCGTTGTACCAACCAGTCTTTGAGTCCGTAATGCGCACCAGTAATATTTCGATTTACCATAAGAACGCCCCCATCACGACGGTGAGCGAAATGCTCAAAATTAATACCAGCGCACTTGATTTTCGAGCAGCTGCGAGCTCCGCTCCAACATGAAGATCAAGCAACAGAAACCGAATGCCCGCTATAAAATGGTGAAAAAAAGCCCAGATTAGTCCTAGCATCACAAGCTTACCTAACCAACTCGTCAAGATTGCTGCGGCCCGCTCATACCCCTGCGGTGACTCTAAGCTCAAAGCAAATACTCCCAGCATGACGCCTATCATCAAAAACATACCGAAGCCGCTGATCCGATGAAGTATCGAAATGAAACCCGGAAGAGGCAAACGAATCTTGGTGAGGTCTAAATGCTTTGGCCTCGGTTTTGTGCTCATAGCAACTAAATCCTTATTTCAAAATTAAATAAAACAATAATCCCTTAGATAATTTGATTTTGGTAATGATGATTCGAGGTATTACAGTAACTTCTTCGTAATTCAACCGGATGATCCCCATACGTATAAGCGACTCTATCAACCCGCAACAAAGGCGACCCGTCTAGTAGCCCCAACCGATCCACTATCTCTCCCTCTACCAGTACCGCTTTTACTCTCTCTTCAACACGTAGAATTCTTATGCCGAATTCAGCCTCGTACATGCTGTACAACATGCAGTTATGATTGAGAATTGTTTTTTCATCCACAATATCAAACGGCTGACCAGGCAGCCGAATTTCCTCGTAAATTGTTTCCGCTCCCTCAGGCGCCAAAATCCTTCTGATTAACCATCCCGTAGACCCTGCGGCCACAGACAAGTTCGCGGCAGATTCTTCGTCCAACTTGATTCTCCAAAAATCAATTAAATCAGCATCAACATCAACAAGAGATCCAGTGTCAGGGGCCAACCTAAGAAATGGAAATTTGGTAGGTTCATTCAGATGGGACGCAACAAAGGTTCCTTTACCCTGATGGCGCACCACCAGCTTTTGCGAGGCGAGTTCAGAAATTGCCTTTCGGACGGTACCCTGACTTACTTTATAACGCTGAGCTAGCTCAATTTCACTCGGTATGGGCTGCCCCGGGGCCCACTCTCCCGTAACTAACGCATCCGTTATTAATCGCTTTATTTGGCGATATAGAGGGACATAGCCGTTATTGGTTTCGGTTAAGAGCTCCATGATGATCTTATTCTATTCGCAATCGAAAGATTTATCTACAAGAATCGGAATTAGTCTTATGTCTTATATAAGACCCATTGACTCGAACTAAATAAAAACGCTAGAATACAGCCTCACAATTATTGCATGCAACTCTAATCACCATACTCTCTAATCTCTAAGCCTGGAATGTATGGCCTGCATGTGTGACGCCGATTAGCAAAGTCTGGGAGTGCTACCATGAGACTTCAAATTCTATGGAAAAGAGGGGAATTACAACAAAATGAAAAAGCCCGTAAGAGTTGCCGTTACCGGCGCAGCAGGTCAAATTGGCTACAGTCTATTATTTAGAATCGCTTCAGGTGAAATGCTGGGGAAAGACCAACCCGTTATTCTCCAGCTATTGGAAATCACGCCAGCGCTTAATGCCCTTAAAGGTGTCGTTATGGAGCTCGAGGACTGCGCATTTCCTCTGTTAACAGGCTTGATCCAATCTGACGACCCTAAAATAGCATTCAAAGATGCTGATATTGCTCTACTGGTTGGCGCTCGTCCACGCTCTAAAGGAATGGAAAGGAAAGATCTCATTGAAGCTAACGGGGCAATATTTACAGTGCAAGGCCAAGCGCTTAACGAAGTTGCCAGTAGAGCTGTCAAGGTTCTTGTCGTTGGTAATCCCGCAAATACGAACGCTTACATAGCCATGAAAAGTGCACCTGACCTCCCAAGCCGAAATTTCACAGCCATGTTAAGACTGGACCACAATCGTGCCCTTTCACAACTATCTTCCAAAACCAAAACGGGCGTTGACACCATCAAAAAATTAGTCGTTTGGGGTAATCATTCGCCCACGATGTATCCAGACTATCGATTCGCGAGCATTGATGGGAAATCTGCACCAGAGGTCATCAATGACCAAGATTGGTATCAGAATACATTTATATCTACGGTCGGAAAAAGAGGCGCTGCAATTATAGAGGCGAGAGGGCTCTCTTCAGCTGCTTCCGCGGCTTCGGCTGCAATCGACCACATGAGAAACTGGATCCTCGGCTCGAGTGGAGAATGGACAACGATGGGAGTCCCCTCTGATGGCTCTTACGGTATCCCAAAAGGTATTATTTACGGATTTCCGACGATCTGCGCAAATGGTGACTATCAAATCATTAAAAATTTAGAGATAGATGAATTTAGCCGGTCAAAAATGGATAGCACGCTCCAAGAGCTTGAGGAAGAGCGCAGTGCGGTCAGCCACTTACTCGGTTGAATCGAACGACAATGACCCATCCCAATAATGTTCTATTTCAAACGGGCTTAGCGTTGCCACTGATCCCAGCTTGCGAACATTTCGCTGGCAATGAAAAATTCATTCGCAAGGCAGTCGCTTTACAGCTGTCGATGGAAGTGCAATTCGATGTGACATGCGACTGCGAGGATGGCGCACCTACTGGACAAGAGCATGAACACGCTGTCATGGTTGGAAAGTTAATAGCGGAATTAGGTAGCCCAAAAAACCGACTTGGGGTTCGCATTCATGATCCGATACATCAAGCTTGTTACGATGATATCGATATATTGGTAACAGAAGCTGGAAAAAACATATCTTACTTAACCATTCCGAAACCGCTGGGATACGATGATGCCGCTCGCACTGTGGAATATATACAGAATTTAGCAGCAAAGAGCGGAGTGCCTGCTCCCCCCCTTCATATTCTGATCGAAACACAAAGCGCACTCAGTGAAGTTTTTCAAATTGCAAGTATTGAAGGGCTACAAGGACTTACATTTGGATTACTAGATTTTGTTAGCGACCATCAAGGAGCCGTTCCCGCATCAGCAATGCGTTCACCAAACCAATTCGCTCACCAATTGATATCTCGCGCTAAAACTGAGGTAGCTGCTGCAGCACTTCGATATGGGCTTATTGCAACGCATAATCCATGTCTCGAGATACAAGATCGATCCGTAGCTTTTAATGATGCAAAAACGGCACGGAACAACTATGGTTATATGCGCATGTATAGCATCCATCCCTCACAAATCGAATCGATTATCAGCGGCATGCGACCGAGCGAGGATGAAATTGAAACTGCCGGCGAAATACTCCTAGCAGCTCAAGCAGCAGATTGGGGACCAATCTCACATAAGAATGAAATGCACGATAGAGCAAGCTATCGATATTTTTGGCATTTACTTCAGCGCGCTCACGTAAATGGGGCTCCCATCAGCACGGCGGCTAAAAACTCATTTTTTCAATAAATTTTTTTAAGGAATAATCATGCCGATCTCATCTCAAGGAAAAAAATTTAGAGAGGCCGTTCAAACAGAACAGCCTCTACAAGTCATTGGCGCGATTAACGCGTATCACGCGAGACTCGCTGAACAGACCGGATATAAGGCAATTTACTTGTCGGGCGGCGGCGTTGCAGCGGGATCTCTAGGCATTCCCGACTTGGGAATTTCATCGCTAGATGATGTGCTCACAGATGTTAGACGAATTACTGACGCTTGTTCTTTGCCACTACTTGTGGACGTGGACACTGGATTTGGTGGAGCATTTAATATAGCTAGAACCATAAAATCCTTAATTAAATTTGGTGCTGGAGCAATGCACATCGAAGACCAAGTTCAAAGTAAACGTTGTGGACATAGACCAAATAAGGAAATTGTTTCCAAAGATGAATTCACAGATCGAATTAAAGCAGCAGCAGATGCGCGCACTGACTCAGATTTTGTCATTATGGCTCGCACCGACGCCCTCGCGGTTGAAGGATTGGACGCAGCAATTGATAGAGCCTGCGCATGTGTTGAGGCTGGGGCGGATATGATATTCCCTGAAGCAATGACAGAACTTGACATGTACCAAAAATTTTCTGATGCAGTGAAAGTTCCAGTACTCGCCAATATTACCGAGTTTGGTCACACCCCCCTCTTTACAGTAGACGAATTACGTTCCGTCAATGTAGGACTTATACTTTATCCGTTATCCGCATTCAGGGCCATGAACCAAGCCGCACTGAACGTTTATGAGGCCGTGCGCCAAGAAGGCACTCAAAAATCCGTACTCGACACAATGCAAACTAGAGCGGCACTTTATGACCACCTTGACTACCATAAATATGAAGAAAAATTAGATGATCTTTTTGCGAAGGAAAAACAATCATGACCAATAAAGTAGAACACAAACCAAAACCAAAAAAATCAGTAGCGTTGTCGGGCGTTCCGGCCGGAAACACCGCATTGTGCACTGTGGGACGAACCGGTAACGACCTCCATTACAGGGGTTATGACATATTGGATTTTGCTGGAAGTGCGGAATTTGAAGAAATCGCGTACCTACTGGTCCACGAGAAGCTACCGACAGTTGCCGAACTCAAGAACTATAAATTAAAATTAAAAGCACTACGTGGATTACCGAATAATGTGAAAGCAGTACTTGAGTGGATACCTGCTTCAGCGCATCCGATGGATGTTCTTAGAACTGCTTGCTCTGCGCTCGGAACAGTATTGCCGGAAAAAGAAGACCATAACATATCAGGAGCCCGCGATATCGCTGACCGACTCATGGCTTCTTTCGGCTCGATGCTTTTGTACTGGTATCACTGGAGTCACAACGGCCGTCGAATTGAAACCGAGACCGATGATGATTCGATAGGCGGTCATTTCTTACACTTACTTCATGGCAAAGAGCCGTCCGAATCATGGGTAAGAGCAATGCACACATCTTTGATTCTCTACGCCGAACATGAATTTAATGCGTCAACATTCACAGGTCGCGTTATTGCGGGAACATCTTCAGACATGTATTCATCAATCACTGGCGCGATCGGCGCACTCAGGGGTCCAAAACACGGTGGCGCCAATGAAGTAGCCTATGAAATTCAGCAGCGTTACCACGGCCCAAAAGATGCCGAAGAGGACATAAAACAGAGAATAGCTAACAAAGAAATTGTGATTGGATTTGGACATCCGGTTTACACAATAAGCGACCCTCGGAACGAGGTAATCAAAGAAGTTTCACGTAAGCTATGTATAGAAACTGGAAACATGAACCTATTTAACATCGCGGCACGTATCGAAACCGTCATGTGGGATCAAAAGAAAATGTTTCCTAACCTAGACTGGTTCTCGGCTGTTAGCTATAACCAGATGGGCATTCCGACTTCTATGTTTACCCCCCTATTTGTGATGGCTCGGACATCTGGGTGGGCAGCGCACGTTATGGAGCAAAGAATTGATGGAAAAATCATTCGACCAAGCGCGAACTACACTGGGCAAGAAAACTTAAAATGGACTGCTATAGCAAAGCGAAAATAAATCCATGTCTTTAGTCTTTTATGTTCAAAAATATTTTTATTTCAACACAATTTAAACAGGAACAATTAATTCATGTCTGCACACATTTCAAACGTTCGGCCAAAACCAGATAAAGTTATAGTCGACATCGCAAAATACGCATCTAAAAAAACCATAACAAGTAAACAAGCGTATGAAACCGCGAGATATTGTTTAATGGATACTCTAGGCTGCGGCTTAGAAGCACTTGAATATCCAGCATGCAACAAATTATTAGGTCCGATCGTACCAGGCACTATCGTTCCGAACGGCGCAAGGGTCCCAGGTACTCAATTTCAGCTAGATCCAATTCAAGCCGCCTTCAACATAGGCACTATGATTCGTTGGCTGGATTTTAATGATACTTGGCTCGCTGCAGAATGGGGTCATCCCTCAGACAATTTAGGGGGTATACTTGCTACAGCGGATTGGCTATCAAGAAACGCAGTATCATCAGGCAAGAAGCCTCTAAAAATGCAAGACGTGCTGACAGCAATGATAAAAGCACACGAAATCCAAGGTTGTCTTGCAATTGAGAACAGCTTTAACAAGGTCGGCCTTGATCATGTAGTTCTAGTAAAAGTAGCATCCACAGCGGTGGTGGCAAGCATGATGGGTTTAAGTCAAGATGAGATAATCAATGCGGTTTCGCTTGCTTGGGTCGATGGCCAATCTCTTAGGACCTATCGTCACGCACCCAACACGGGTTCTCGTAAAAGTTGGGCGGCGGGAGATGCGACCAGTAGAGCGGTCAGGCTGGCGCTAATCGCAAAAACGGGTGAGATGGGCTATCCCTCAGTGCTTACCGCGAAAACTTGGGGGTTCTACGATGTGCTATTTGGAGGTAAAGAGTTCAAATTCCAACGCTCATATGGAAGTTATGTCATGGAAAACGTGCTGTTTAAAATCTCGTTTCCTGCAGAATTCCACTCTCAAACCGCAGTTGAAAGTGCGATGAAAATTCATGACTTACTTAATAAAGAAGGGCGAAACGCAGACGATATTAAAAAAATCACAATCCGAACGCATGAAGCCTGCATTCGCATCATCGACAAGAAGGGTCCGCTAAACAACCCTGCAGATAGAGATCACTGCATTCAGTACATGGTGGCCGTCCCTATTCTGCACGGCAGGCTTACAGCATCTGACTATGAGGACAGCATCGCTTCTGACCCACGCATAGACAAACTTCGTGACAAAATTGTATGCGTCGAGGATAAGAAATTTACAAAGGACTATCACGACCCTAAAAAACGCTCTATCGCAAATGCATTAACCGTCGAATTTAAAGATGGAAAAAAACTAAAGGAAATTGTTTGTGAGTACCCTATTGGGCACAAGCTTCGAAGAGAAGAAGGCATGCCAGTCTTGGTCGAAAAATTCAAAACAAACCTAGCCAGGAAATTTCCTGTAAAACAACAAAAAGCTATACTTGACCTTTGTTCGAACAGCAAAAAATTAGCGGATACACCTGTGCATGAGTTTGTGGACATGTTCGTTATATAAGCTGCTTTTCGAGTAAAGTCTATTTGGCACTAAAGTCAGCGCCAAATAGACTATTAATTTTTTCCAGACTTTGAGGCTCTAAACCAATGGCACACAACCTGTTCAATTCGCGAAAAGAATTTACATTAAAACAAGGTAAAAAAGGTACGTTTTATTCATTACCCGCTTTAGAAAAAGCAGGTCTTGGTAACATATCTAAATTGCCTATTTCGATACGGATAGTCTTAGAGTCGGTGTTACGGAATTGTGATGGTGAAAAAATAACGGAAAAGCACATAAAGCAACTTGCTCAATGGAAACCTAACGGTAAAAGAACGAACGAAATACCATTTGTTGTCTCTCGAATTGTACTTCAGGACTTCACCGGTGTTCCCTTACTCGCCGATCTTGCCGCGATGAGAAAGGTTGCGAAATCGATGAAGAAAAACCCCAAATCGATAGAACCGTTGGTTCCAGTCGATCTCGTGGTCGACCACTCAGTTCAAGTCGATAATTACGGGAACAAAGCAGCACTCGGATCTAATATGAAACTTGAATTCGAACGTAACGTAGAGCGATACCAATTCATGAAATGGGGAATGCAAGCATTCGATACATTCAAAGTTGTTCCTCCCGGAATTGGCATTGTTCACCAGGTCAATCTTGAATACCTTGCGAGAGGTGTTCACAAGAAAAATAAAGTTTACTATCCTGACTCGCTAGTCGGCACGGACTCGCATACAACTATGATCAACGGCATTGGTGTCGTTGGCTGGGGAGTTGGTGGTATAGAAGCTGAGGCTGGCATGTTAGGCCAACCGGTTTATTTTTTAACTCCGGATGTTGTCGGGGTAAATCTCAAGGGCAAGTTACGCTGGGGCGTTACAGCCACAGATCTCGTTCTAACAATAACGGAAATGCTTCGCGAGGCAAAGGTTGTCGGAAAGTTTGTCGAATTTTTTGGTGACGGAGCGGCTGGATTGCCAGTTACCGACCGAGCGACTATTGCCAATATGGCGCCTGAATACGGTGCTACCATGGGATTCTTTCCCATAGACAAGAAAACTATTGATTTCATGCGCTACACCGGACGCACGGAAGATGAAGTAACAGCTTTCGAAAAGTATTACAGAGCGCAAAACATGTTTGGAATGCCCAAAGAGGGAGAGATTAAATACACTAAGGTAATCGAAATGGATCTGTCGAAAGTAGAGCCATCATTAGCTGGGCCAAAACGTCCGCAAGATCGTATTCGATTAGGGAATATATCGACGAAATTCAGAGAGCTATTCTCCGCGCCCGTTTCTAGCGGAGGATTTGAAAAGAAAAATAATGATCTTGATACTCGTTATCGCACGGAAAACAACATTGATATTGGATCAGGTGATGTGTTGATTGCAGCGATAACATCATGCACGAACACATCTAATCCAGGGGTATTGGTCGCAGCAGGAATTCTTGCTAAAAAAGCGGTTGAAAAAGGACTTACGGTTAAGAAGCATATCAAAACATCCCTTGCTCCGGGATCGAGAGTCGTAACCGAATACCTCACCAAGGCAGGACTGTTACCTCATTTAGAGAAACTTGGATTTTATCTTGCTGGCTATGGCTGTACGACATGCATTGGAAATGCGGGGCCACTTGCAGAACCAATTGATAAAGCGATTTTGGATAACGACTTAGTCTGCTCGGCAGTGCTCTCCGGCAATCGTAACTTCGAGGCTCGAATTCATCCAAATATCCGAGCAAATTTCCTCGCAAGCCCGCCTCTCGTGGTCGCGTATGCAATAGCCGGTACGATGAAAAAAGATCTTATGACTGAGCCTTTAGGCATCAGTAAATCGGGAAAACCAATATACCTAGGGGATATTTGGCCGAACAAAAGAGAAATCGCCGAAGCACTTGAACACGCGACAGACGCTAAAACCTTCAAAAAACTTTATAAAGATTTAGCGAATGCGACACCCCTATGGAAAAAAGTACCTTCCGCAGATGGTGAGGTATATAACTGGCCTAAGTCCACATACATTGCGAACCCACCCTTCTTTAACGATTTTGACATGAATCCCGTGGCCGTCTCCGATGTCATAGGAGCCAGGGCGCTCGGGATATTTGGCGACTCAGTTACAACAGATCACATTTCGCCAGCGGGAGCAATAAAAGAGAGCTCGCCTGCCGGTGAATATTTACTGAAAAACAGAGTTAAAAAAACTAATTTCAACAGTTACGGCGCTCGTCGCGGGAATCACGAAGTGATGATGCGGGGTACTTTCGCTAATGTGCGAATAAAGAATTTGATGCTTCCGCTCGACAAAAATGGAGCTCGCATCGAAGGCGGCTATACTCTGTTTCAACCTTCTGGAAAACAGATGTCCATCTACGATGCGGCCATGAGGTACCAAAAATCGCAAACACCAACAATAGTCTTTGGAGGTGAAGAATATGGCACCGGATCCTCAAGAGACTGGGCGGCAAAAGGAACTCAACTGTTGGGTGTGCGCGCAGTTATTGCGAAAAGTTTTGAACGCATACACCGATCAAACCTAGTTGGTATGGGAGTGCTGCCACTGCAGTTCAAAGGGAATGATTCAGCAGAGAAGCTCGGTATCACCGGAGAAGAAACGTTTGAAATTTTAGGAATGGATAAACTAAAACCTCAGCAAGACATGACATTAGTCATCACCGCAAAAAATGGAAAACAAAGTAAAGTTTCTTTACTCTCCAGAATCGATACATCTATTGAAGTAGATTACTTTAAGCATGGAGGAATACTGCCCTACGTGTTGAGACAATTACTCGAAGCGGCATAGTGCATCTATGGCTCGACTGAGTCTCAAATCGCGCAGCAGTGAGGGCAAGAAAGCAACCTCACGGTCTCAAAATATGCCGGAACCCACCGCAATGATTCGCGTCTCCAAATTAATGTCAGAAAGGGGCATGTGTTCACGACGAGAAGCTGACGATTACATTGCAAAAGGATGGGTATTAGTTAATGGCAGCAGAGTTGAAGAGCTTGGTACTAGAGCACCCAGTAACGCAAAAATAGCACTTACTCAGCGGGGAATCGGGTTTAATAAGGTAACAATATTGATCAACAAGCCTATTGGTTATGTCTCAGGACAAGCAGAGAATGACTACAAACCTGCGATTAAATTGGTAAAACCTGATAACCAATTCTCCGATGACAAATCAAAAAAAACATTCATCAGACAACACCTTAAGGGGCTCGCTCCCGCTGGACGACTAGATATCGACTCAACTGGACTGCTCGTTCTAACGCAAGATGGTCGAATTGCGAAAAAACTCATTGGTCAAGACTCCGAGGTTGAAAAAGAATATCTCGTGCGTGTTAGTGGAAACATGATAGAAAATGGCATGGACTTACTTCATCATGGGTTAGAACTCGATGGGAAAGAACTGAAACCTACCAAGGTATCTTGGATCAATGAAGACCAGCTCCGATTTGTTCTGAGAGAAGGAAAAAAAAGACAAATACGTAGAATGTGCGAGTTAGTTGGTTTAAGAGTAGCTGGCTTAAAACGGGTGCGCATTGGACAGGTAAAGCTATCTAAGTTACCCGTCGGACAGTGGCGCTACCTTGGTGATAAAGAGCTTTTCTAGGCTCGATGAAAATTGTATTAGACACCAATATTTGGCTTGACTGGCTTTATTTCAACGACGTTAAGGCCAAACCACTTAAGACATTGTATGAGAAAAATATTGTCGAGATACTAATCGATGAAGCGTGTATGCGCGAGTTATTAACTGTTCTTGCATATGATCGGTTCCTAGGACTGAAGGCGGACCAAACTATCATTGAAAAAGAAGTGCGGACACTCTGCACTCTAGTAGAAACAAAGACTACCGAAGCTCCTTCATTCTGGTGTCGCGACCCTGATGATGTAAAGTTTCTTGATTTATCTGATCAGCATAATGTGAGTCACCTCATTACTAAAGATTTGCATTTGTTAAAACGTAAAAATAGGCGCTCACTTAAAAACGGACATATGAGATTCTCTATAATGCCGCTAGACAAATTTTTAAATACATTCACTCATATTATCTAATGTAAAAATTTGATTAAAAAATACTTAACGGTCTGTGTATACTGGATTTCTTCATACGAAACGAAACGAACTCCTCTAATTAGCTATGACAATTAAGGCTCTCACATTTGATACCGGCGGAACTATTCTCGACTGGCACTCTGGCTTCAAGGCCGCTTTCCAAAAAATTGGAAACAAGTACGACCTGGATTATGACTGGGGTGCTTTGAGTAATGAATATCGGCGGCGAACGCTGAAACAGATGCTAAACCATGGCGAACATACTCCAGCAACTAAAAACTTCGATGACGTTCATGCTTCCGTCCTTGAGGACTTAGTAGCAGAAATGCATTTTGATAAATTTACTGCAAACGATAAAAAATCAATTGCCTGGGACGCGCTCCATGCTCTGGATTGTTGGCCTGACTTTCCAGATGCATTAACAAAATTAAAGCAGAAATTTCTGTGCGTATCGTTCACGCTCCTCTCCTACCGCGCAATAATTGATACGGCACGAAAAAACCATCTAAGTTGGGATGCAGTTATTTCCTGCGAAGGGATAGGAAAATATAAAGTTCTTCCCGATGTCTATTTAACTTGTGCGCGCTATTTACAGTTGACCCCTGAGGAGTGTTGTATGGTTGCTTCTCATAACTTCGATTTAGACGCTGCAAAAAATTGTGGATTTAAAACAGCATTTATTAGGCGTCCTAACGAGTGGGGTCATGTGGAACCTCCACAAAAGATTCCGTCTCCCCACCATGATTTCGTCGCGAACGACTTTAATGATCTAGTAAATCAACTCACTCCTTAGGTAACTTATAGGAAATTAGGTTAGCTATAAAAATTAGCAATATTTTCTATCGCTTCTCGCTCCGTCCGATATGAGTTGACCGGATGCGAGTCTTCCCCATACCCAAAACTGATACCGCACAAAAGATTACGGCTCGATTCAATCGAAAGATGTTGACGAACTATATCGGGATAACTTGCAACAGCTGCCTGAGCAATTGTGTTAATGCCTGACTCTTGAGCCAGCAACATAAACGAGGATATGTAAAGCCCGCAATCCAGCGCCCCATAAAGCCCTAGATCGATAGGAGTAGATATAAAAGCCACATGAGGCGCCCCGAAAAATCGAAAATTTTCCAGTAACTGCTCTTGAGTTTTCTCAACGTCCCCTCTCTGGATCCCAACAGCCTCATATAGCTGTAAACCACAAACCTTTCTCCGATCTTTGAATACCCCCACGTATTGTTCAGGGAAATCAATATCTGGATTTGGGATATCTCCACGTCGAGCACACTCAACCAACGAATGACTAAGGGCATCCAGAGCAACCCCAGATACAATATCTAGCGCCCAAGGTTGCGTATTACACCACGACGCAGTCTTTTGAGCGCCCCGTAAAAGATCTTGAATTAGTCCATCTTCTAAGACTTCAGATTTAAACTTACGACAACTAAACCTGTTGTCTAAGGATCTTTCAACATTCATTTGATGCTCCTAAAAATGTAATATTCCTATTGGATGCTACCTACCGTATATTTTTATCTATTTGCCTTTCCAATCAGAGGACATCTCCGACTGGAACATTTCGTCGACAGGAATTTGGTACCCTTCAGTTAATCTATTACCAGCATTGGCCAAAGCAACAATTGCGTTCAGCTCTCCAAGCATTTCATCATCAAGCCCCTTTTTTCTCGCACTCGCAGTATGGCTATTAATACAGTAAGTACAACTATTTGTGATACTTACCGCGAGATAAATCAACTCCTTCGTTAAAGGATCTAATCTAGATGGCTTAATCATCACTTCCTTCATTTGCGTCCAAAACTGTTTCAAAAGCGGAGGGTGAGATGCTAAAGCCCGCCAGATATGATTAACGTATTCGGATTGACGTGTCTCCATGATGTCATCAAATATTTCCTTCACTTCTGGCGTTGCATCTTCATAATTCACTAAATTAACTAATGAGTTTTGGGGCATATTGAAGGACTCCTTTACAGTTTTGAAACAGGATATTAATTAATAAAATCATACGCTATCCATACTATTTCGATTAGCCAACCAATACTCAAGATGACCAACTTTGTTGTTTAGCTTAGAATGAGCACCTGAATATTATTTTTAATCATCGGAATGCAATCGTGAAATTCTTTTTTGAAATATTTCCAATTATTATTTTCTTTTTTGTATTCAAGAGCTATGGAATCATGGCCGCCACTGCCGCCGCAATAATAGCCACAATTATTCAAGCAGGTTGGTCTTGGCTTCGAAACAAAAAAATAGAAAAAATGATGATGATAAACCTAGGAATCATCATTATCCTCGGCGGAGCCACAATAGCGCTACAGGATGAAACCTTCATAAAGTGGAAGCCTACGGTGCTATATTGGGCCTTCGCAATCATATTGGTACTTTCGAACTTAATTTTCAAAAAGAATCTAATTAAAGCGATGATGGGATCAAAAATGATAATGGTCGATCCGCTTTGGAATAAATTAAATTTAAGTTGGTCAGGGTTTTTCTTGTTTATGGGATGCCTAAACCTTTATGTAGCTTTCAATTTCGATACTGATATGTGGGTCAACTTCAAACTATTTGGAGGAATGGGGCTATTACTCATATTCGCGTTGGCGCAAGCATTCTTTTTATCAAAACACATTAGCCCTCAAGAAGACGAGTAGAAACCCATCAATAGTCCAAACCAAAGCCTAGGAATTATTGCCATGAATACGATAGAGCAAATGAAAGATCGACTTGCTCGCATTGCACCAACTTCAATAGATATTTTTGATGATTCAGCATCCCATGCTGGACACGCTGGCGTCCAGGAAACAGGCGGTGGACATTATGAATTATCAATCGTATCGGAAACCTTTTCAGGGAAATCCACAATACAGCGTCATAGAATAATTTACGAATGTCTGTCAGACCTTATGCCTGGAGCAATACACGCGCTATCAATTCACGCATTCGCTCCAGAGGAATAATTATTCAAGCTAACGCCTCTCTTACTCATGAAGTTAGCCAAGAGAAAATATGAACCTTTATCGATATATTTTTTGCATTGTATTTTTAGGTGGCGTGCTGCATCTATCTTTAGCAAATGCAAACGATGAAATCGTTGCTATTGTCAATGGTGTTGAGATATCGAGAACAAAATTCGAGCTGCTGATTTCTACCCAAACGAGTCAAGGTCAATCTGACACTCCTGAATTTAGAGAGAATCTGCTTGACGTCATGATAACGAGAGAAGTCTTAGCGCAAGAGGCAACTCGGCGTAAGTTAGACGAAGATCCAGATGTCATTCAACAGCTACAGGCGACTAGGGAGCAACTTTTGCTAAACGCACTCTTCGGCGAAATTATTCAGGCTAGCGAACCTGATGAGGAGGCTAAACAAGCTGCCTACCGTAAACTTAAATCAGATCGTGAAGAGGCGAAGGAATACCTTGTTCGTCATATTCTTGTTGAGAACGAGGCTACTGCAAGTAACCTAATCTCGAGAATCCAATCTGGTGAAGCGTTCGAATCAATGGCTTCAGATTTTTCTATTGATAAAAGTACAAAAAATATAGGCGGCCAAATTGACTGGGCGACTTCAGAACGTTTCGTGAAGGAGTTTTCAGAGGCGATGGTTAGCATGAATAAGGGCCAACTCAACGAAGAGCCAATTCGATCTAACTTTGGATATCACGTTGTTCAACTGATGGATGTTAGAGAGGCGCCTTTCCCATCATACGATGAAATTTCAGATCAAATTCGGAAAGACCTGATTACTCAAACCCGAGACGAGCTAATCTCGGCACTCCGAGACTCAGCAAAAATTGAAATATTCGAGCAACAAATAATACCGGACTAAGCAACCCAGTGCCTGGCGTTACGGAACATATACATCCACGCGCCATCATCACTCCAATCAACAGGATGCCACGAATTTTGAGTGGCTTTAAATACCCGTTCGGGATGAGGCATCATGATCGTAAAGCGACCATCAACTGAAGTTAAACCGGTAGTCCCGTTCTCTGACCCATTCGGGTTACAGGGATACTGCTCACTAACCTCGCCGTAATTATCGACATACCGAAGTGAAACAAAAGGATTAGCATCAATTTTCTGTTGTCCTGATTCAAATTCGACTAATCCCTCCCCGTGAGCAGTAACAACAGGTATTCGAGATCCGACCATATTTCGTAACAATATCGAAGGACTTTGAGTAACTTCTGTCATTACGAAACGAGCCTCAAATTGTTCTGATTTATTTTTAATAAAGCGAGGCCAGTGCGAAGTTCCTGGAATAACGGTTCGTAAATTAGACATCATCTGGCATCCATTACACACCCCTAAAGCAAAACTATCACTCCTATTGAAAAACGCTGCGAACTCATCATACGCACGCGAATTAAATAAGATAGATTTAGCCCAACCTTCTCCAGCCCCGAGCACGTCACCATAGGAGAATCCACCACAAGCCGCCAGACCTATGAATTCCGATAATGAAGTACGACCGGAAATTAAATCACTCATATGCACGTCGACCGCGGCAAAACCAGCACGATCAAAAGCCGCTGCCATCTCAACATGACCGTTTACACCTTGTTCGCGTAGGATCGCGATCTTAGGATTCACACCTTTATTTATAAACGCCGCTGTTGATGGTTCGTCAATATCGAAGGTTAAATACGCTTGCAAACCTGGGTCGTCCGTATCCAGAATTCGATCGTATTCTTGTTGCGCACACTCCGGGTTGTCTCTTAATGACTGCATATTGAAACTTGTTTTTGACCATTTTCTTTGAAGCGAAACCCGCGATTCATTAATCACAAGATGTCCATTTGAAAAAATCTCGAATGAATCTCTCTTATTAGGTCTCCCTAGCGATTTTGCATAATCCGTTAATCCGTAAGACTCTAACACTGAAAAAACTTCAGTCTCGTCTGCGTCGTGTATTTGAATAACAGCCCCCAACTCTTCACTAAACAATGCTGAAAGTTGAAGATCTATATCTGGGCCCACATCCAGGTCAACAGTTAAGCCAATTCGAGATGCGAACATGCATTCGGCTAGTGTGACAGCTACTCCGCCATCTGACCGATCATGGTAGGCCAGGATCTTGCCGCGTTCATTTAATTCTTGGACAGATTTAAAAAAATTGGCTAGGAGTCTTGGTTCATCAAGATCTGGGACTTCGCCTTGTTCTAAAAGGTACGCTTGGTAAAAAATGGAGCATCCCATCCGATTTTTACCGGCTGACAGATCGATCAGAATCAACTGGGTCGAAAGATCGGAAGACAAAACAGGTGTTAAGGTTTTCCGGATATCAAGTACTGGAGCGAAAGCTGATATAACGAGTGAAACCGGAGAAACGACTTCGCAAGGCTTATCCCCATCGATCCAAGCCGTCCTCATGGACATCGAGTCCTTACCGACCGGAATACTCAAACCCAGCTCCGGGCAAAGCTCAAGGCCTACTGCTTTAACAGTATCAAATAGATTGGCGTCTTCCCCTTCGAAACCTGCAGGAGCCATCCAGTTTGCCGATAGCTTAATACAAGCCAAACTATCAATGTTAGCCGCGGCTACGTTGGTAATTGCCTCGCCGATAGCCATACGCCCAGAAGCTGGTCCACTTATTACCGCCAGCGGAGCACGCTCACCTATAGCAAACGCTTCGCCACACGACTGATCAAAACTCATCGCAGTAACAGCGACATCACTAACTGGAGTCTGCCAAGGACCAACAAATTGGTCTCGAGAACAAAGACCACCTACAGACCGATCACCAATTGAAATCAGAAACGTTTTATCCGCTACCGCAGGAAATGATAGAACACGTCCAAGAGCATCAGCAGGATTTATGAGTGGGACCTTTTGCGTGTCTACCTTCACCGCTAATCTCTGAACATTACGCGTCATCTTAGGTGGTTTATCTAACATTACTGCCAAAGGTATATCCGCAGGTTTATTACCAAAATGAGAATCGAATACTTCTAAATGACCATCATCTGTTGATTCGCCCAGCACCGCAAAAGGACACTGCTCACGCTCACAAATTTGTTGAAAGCGTTCGAAACCATCTGGACTGACGGCCAACATATATCGCTCTTGCGACTCATTACTCCATATTTGCATTGGACTCATACCCGACTCCTCTGATGGAATCCTTCTTATATCAATGCGCGCACCACATTTAGCATCGTTGACTAATTCTGGTAAAGCATTTGAGAGCCCACCTGCTCCAACGTCATGTATCGACAAAATTGGATTCTGAGCACCAAGGCTCCAACAACGATCAATTACTTCCTGGCACCTTCTCTGGATCTCTGGATTACCTCTTTGAACAGAGTCAAAATCGAGATCGACAGAATTCTCACCCGTGGCCATACTCGACGCCGCTCCCCCTCCCATTCCAATAAGCATTCCCGGACCACCAAGCTGGATGATCAAAGTACCTGCGGCGAACAGCTCTTTTATTGATTGCTGATCAACAACATTACCTATCCCACCGGCTAGCATTATGGGCTTGTGGTAGCCTCGAATTACTCCACGGATTTCTTGTTCGTAATTTCTGAAATACCCACAAAGATTAGGCCGACCAAATTCATTGTTAAACGCTGCAGCGCCAATTGGTCCGTCCAACATGATCTTCAAAGGAGATGCGATATGGTCAGGCTTTCCGATAGAGGATTGTTCCCAAGGTTCGCTACCCTCTGGTATTCTTAAATGTGAAACGCTAAATCCAACAAGACCTGCCTTTGGTTTCGCTCCCCTACCGGTAGCTCCTTCGTCTCTAATTTCTCCACCTGAACCTGTCGCAGCCCCCGGAAACGGAGAAATTGCTGTCGGATGATTGTGAGTTTCAACCTTCATGAGCGTATGTGTCAACTCACCGAGGACGTATTCATACCGATTATCGGTGACAGTTTGAAAACGATTCGTATGCACTCCCTCCATGATGGCTGAGTTGTCAGAATACGCCACGACAGTACCTTTCGGAGAACGTCGATGAGTCTCTCGAATCATATCGAAGAGTGAATACTCCTGCACCTGATCATCGATCACCCAAGCTGCATTAAAAATTTTATGACGACAATGCTCCGAGTTGGCTTGCGCAAACATCATCAACTCCACATCAGTAGGATCTCTACCAATCCTTTGAAAACTTTGATTAAGATAATCGATCTCATCAGAAGAAAGCGCCAAGCCCATATCCCTGTCGGCTAACTCAATGGCTTGCCGACCATGTTTTAATACTGAAATTGTAGTTAAAGGTTGAGGTTCGACATGTCCGAAAAGCTGTTGCGCTTCTATCAAATCGGATAGAACAGTCTCTGTCATTCGGTCGTGCACCATGGGAACAATGCGCATTATTGCAGATTGCGATAAAGGTTTATCACCCCCCGTTTCTATGTGCCAAGAAACCCCGCGTTCGATGCGGGACACTTGACTGATACCACAAGATTTTGCAATATCTGTAGCTTTAGTGGACCAAGGTGATATAGAACCTAATCGGGGTACGACCAGAAAGTCGGGATTCTTATTCTCTGAATTAGATGGCTTTGCTCCGTATGAAAGAATTTGATCCAGATGAATGGACTGATCTGTCGAAAGCGGTTCATTAACCTCAATGAAATGCCAAAAGATTGCTGTGATATCACTAATCTTTGGATCTACTGCTTGCACTTCATTAAACAGTTTATCGAGGCGAAATTTTGAAAGCGCTTGACGCCCTTCTAAAAAAATGACTTCCGGCATGGACTCTTTAATTTTAGTTGAATATCTTTAAGATAAGATTATAGCCGACCAAGGACTATGCAATATCCGACCATATATCAAATCACTTATACTTTAGTTATGCAAACGGTACCGGTCTATCATACGGAACAGATAAGGCAGATAGAGAATCATTTCTTCGCTTTAGAACCCAAACCCCAGCTAATGGAATTAGCAGGAAAAACTATTGCTAATATCACCGTTAAGGTTGCGCCGGAGCAGGCCCAATCTATTTTGGTCATTGCAGGGCCAGGAAATAATGGCGGTGACGCATACGTTGCTGCGAGACATCTCAAATCTGCAAACTTTCATGTATCGTTAGTAGAGCCTATTAAACCGCATCAAAGCTCTTCCGAAAAAGAAGATGCTGTCAAAAAGTGGAAGGCAATTGGAGGCGTAACAAAAAGCACAACGAAATATGAAAAGTCCTTTGATATTGTCATTGATGGTCTATTCGGCATTGGATTGAATCGCACCCTTCCTACAGAGATCTCAAAATATATTCAAAGCATAAACGAACAAGAATCTACAGTAATATCCATAGACATACCTTCAGGACTAAACGCAAACACGGGCGCAGTAATGGGCTCATGCGTAAGAGCTGACCACACAGTCACCTTCCTAGGTTACAAAGTGGGTCTACATACTGGACAAGGTCCAGACTGTTCCGGAATTATCCATTTCAGCGATCTTAATATGGGAAATCACCCCCCAGTCGATAACCACGGCTATTTAATTGGGAATGACGTACTAAGAAACGTACTTGTACCTAGGGATAAATCCTCCCACAAGGGGACGCATGGGCAACTTGCGGTGATTGGGGGAAGTAAGGGAATGATCGGTGCAGCGCTGCTAACCGGACGAGCGGGCCTTAGATTAGGGGCTGGACGTGTTTTCATTGGATTACTAGACTCAGACTCACGCGCGCCCGCGGCAGATTGGGGGCAACCTGAACTAATGTTCAGAGATGTAACGGAGCTAGTCGCTTTGGAAAAAATCACCTGTTTCGCTATCGGACCGGGTCTTGGGACAAATAACAGCGCATATAAAGTCCTAGGGCAAGTCATAGCAAAACCCACGCCCATCATCCTGGACGCAGACGCGTTAAATATCGTTGCACAACAACCCACTCTGACGGAACAGATAGAGAAACGGATCAACCCCACAATAATGACTCCACATCCCGGAGAGGCATCACGGCTACTTGGTATTTCAATAGCAGAAATTCAAGCTAACAGAATACAAATCGCACTGGATTTAGCCAGTAAATTTAATGCAGAAGTTGTCCTCAAAGGGGTCGGTAGCGTGTGCGCCTTCCCAGATGGCAATTGGTTTGTCAACACCTCAGGTAACCCAGGCATGGCTAGCGCAGGCATGGGGGATGCACTTACAGGCATCATCGGTGCATTCGTTAGCCAAGGGGCTTATACCCACACGGCAATGCTCGCAGGAGTCCATTTGCACGGATTAGCCGCGGACCAACTATTACATGACGACTGCGGGCCTATTGGAATGACCGCGTCGGAGACTATCGACAGGTCCCGAATAGTGTTCAATCGATTCCAAAATAAAAACATCACCTCGTTCATATAGAGTGTGCGAGTAAAAACTAAGAGGAATATCAATGTCAGGTCAAAATAACTCATTTGATGCCATCATCATAGGCGCAGGATTTTCCGGCTTATACCAACTGCATTCACTCCGGGATCAATTAAAATTAAATACATTGACGATTGAATCTGGAGCCGATTTAGGTGGGACCTGGTTTTGGAATCGGTACCCTGGAGCACGCTGTGACTCTGAGAGTCACTCATACTGTTACATGTTCTCCGAGGAAATTTATAAAGAGTGGGAATGGTCAGAGCGCTATCCTGGCCCTAAAGAAATAAGAAGCTATCTCAATTTCGTAGCAGAAAAACTCAATCTGAGAAGGAATATTCTATTCAATACTCTCGTCACCAAGGCGCGATTCATAGAATCGAATAATAAGTGGGAACTGACTACACAGGGAGGAGACATCTACCACACTACCTACTTAATCACAGGTATCGGATGCATCTCATCTGCGAATATACCCAACATCCCTGGTCTAGAGGATTTCACAGGTACGTGGTACCACACGGGTAACTGGCCCCACGAAGACGTTTCTTTTAAGAATAAAAGAGTGGGACAAATCGGAACCGGATCTACTGGCATTCAAGCCGCGCCTGAAATCGCAAAAACCGCCGACCACCTGCATGTCTTTCAGCGAACTCCAAACTATAGCGTTCCTGCGCGAAACGCTCCTTTGAGCGAAACTTTCAAAAAACAGGTTCACGACAGTTATGAAGAAATAAAAAAAACAGTTCGCTCAACTCCAAACGGCCATCCATTTAGGATATCGGAAACAAATGTATTTGAAAATAACGAAAACGAAAGAAAAAAAGTCTACGAGGAAGCCTGGGAAAAAGGTGGTTTACAGTTTAGAGCAACTTATCAGGATTTGACTACTAATAAAAAAGCTAATGATACGGCCGCAAACTTTCTAAAGGACAAAATTAAAACAATCGTTCACGATAAAACGACTGCTCAGGCACTCGCCAATATTGATTATCCTTACGCTGGTAAGCGCCCACCAATAGACACTAATTATTTCGAGACTTTCAACCGAAACAATGTGTCATTAGTTGACCTAAAACGAGAGACGATCGTAAAGATAACAGAAGATGGAATACAGACGTCCGCTCGCCATATTCCGTTAGATATGATCGTCTTTGCTACTGGGTTTGATGCGATTACTGGTAAATTTTTAGATATAGACATACAAGGGCGCAATGGATTAAAACTATCAGAAGCATGGAAAGAAGGACCTAAAACATATCTAGGATTACAAACTCCAGGATTCCCCAACATGTTCAGCATAACAGGACCAGGAAGCCCCTCGGTACTATGTAATATGCCAGTACCGATTGAGCAGCATGTGGAATGGATTACCGAATGTATCGCACATATGCGACAAAATGGCATTGACACGTGTGAAGCAAGCCAAGAAGCAGCTGATGAATGGGTGACCCATGTCAATGAAGTCGCAAACGCCACGCTTTTAGTTACCGTACCGCATTCTTGGTACTTAGGCGCTAACATTGAGGGCAAGCCGCGTGTCTTTATGCCATATGCTGGTGGAATGGCTCGATATCGAGTGTTATGCGATGACGTGGTTAAAAATAATTATGCCGGATTCATGATGCTATCTAAAAACAACTCCGCCAGCGTCCAAAAAAATAACCCTCGGCATAACTTCGATATCACTAAACAAATTACAACGCCAGGCATCTAACATCAGTTCAGTAAGGTTTTACATAAATGAACCCCAAGGAAAGTCATCAGGATTGAACCGACCACATGAATGCTGATCAAAAAAGCTGCCCATCCTAATCGACCACTTTGAAGCAGCTGTAATGACTCAACGGAAAACGTTGAAAAAGTAGTCAACCCTCCTAAGAATCCTGTAACGATTAATAATTTCCACTCTGGAGAAAGTTGAACATTGTGCGAGAAGAACTCTACAGCGATGCCAATTAGGAAACCACCGACCATGTTAGCCAAAAAAGTTCCTAAAGGGATATTTTTCACACTAGCATTAAATAAAAGGCCTAAACCCCATCTAATCCAAGCTCCACCCGCTGCTCCGACTCCAATCGCAACAAGTTTGATAAACAAATTAGTCCCCTAAGTTTATGCCACCTTATAAAACATACATATTAAACTAACGAGTCAAATCCATAAACTTTTTGAACCCAAAGCTTTCGATAATTCCTTGAGCGCTCTCAGATTTTAGGAAATCTATGAAACGAACACTCTCCCCTGGAAATTTAGAGCTCTTTAAAATGCCTATTGGATAAACTATAGGTTCCGACATATCTAGCGTTAACACAAGGTCTACATCTTTCCTCTCAAATCGCACATCTGTCGCGTACACAAAAGCAAGATCTACCTCACCTCGGGCTATGTAATCAATACACTGGCGTACATTCTGAGTTAAAATCAACTTAGAAACAACGTCGTCCCATAGACCCTGCGCCTCGAGTGCCGCCCTAGCATAACGTCCAGCAGGTACACTGTCAGGATTGCCAACAGCTATCAACTTCACGTTTGATCCTACAATCGACGCTAAGTCTGACAATGAATAGGACAGATCATTGCGCCCGACGATGATCATTATATTTTCTGCGATGTTATGGACCGAATCATGACCAACCAAACCTTGACGAACAGCTTCGGTCATAGTCAGTTGATCTGCCGAAAAAAACAGGTCTACCGGCGCTCCTCGCTCAATCTGTCGCAGTAGGGTCCCAGACGCAGCAAAATTTGTCGTAACGCGGATATCAGGATTATCGAGCTCAAATTCTACAATAAGTTCTTTTAAGACATCCGTAGTGCTCGATGCAGCGGAGATTAAAAGCTCTGTTTGTGCCGCGATGCCTATTTTACATACCGAAATAAATAGAACACAACCAGCGACTAATTTTTTAAAACTAAGCACTAGACACTCCGGCAGCGGTCAATAATATTTTTCGTATTTCTGGGCGTACAGGTTTCCCAAACGAATCCCTATAGGGCGCATTGGCTAAGTCAACTGAGCCCGAAACTAAACCTTGTTTGATCAGGACTAATCGCTCGCCTAGCTCTGCGACATCCTGAGGATCATGAGTAATAAGTAAAATTGGAATTTTAAAAATAGATTGAATTTTTTTGAGCTCCTCTCTCATCTGAATCCTCAGTAATGGATCTAACGCAGAAAAAGGCTCGTCCAGTAACAATATGTCCGGTCTTTGTAGTAGTGCTCTAGCAAGACCCACTCGCTGGCGCTGTCCTCCGGATATTTCAAAGGGATATTTTTTCGAGAACGCTTTAATTTGAAAAATATCCAGCAGCTCTTGAACCCTTTCCTCGTCTTCCCTTTTTAGTCCTTTCGATAATATATAGCGCTTGGAAAAGCCGATGTTCTCACTCACGGTCATGTGTGGAAATAATGCATAGTCCTGAAACAAATAACCAACATTACGGTAGCGTGACGGAACATCTATATTCTTCGATGAATCGAAAAGCACCCTCTCATTAATAATAATTTTTCCAGTATGCACCTCCTGTAAGCCTGCAATAATTTTTAACAACAGACTTTTCCCAGCTCCCGATTGACCAAATAAGACAGTAATATCCTCGTAACAGCTAAACTGCATATTTAAATTGAAGTCATGCCCGCCCGAGCGAAAATTTTGTTGAACGTCTACGTCGACTCCCATATCTTCTAAGCCTCTCGATATTTAGGTTTTAGAAAATAATTTGAAGTGAGTAAAACTATTATGCAAACAAATGAGGTAATAACCACAAGGAAATTAGCGATCTGATCATGTCCAGCTTGAACCGCCTCATACACAGCAATCGACAGCGTTTGAGTCTTGCCAGGTAAACTTCCGGCTACCATTAGTGTGGCTCCAAACTCTCCGAGTGCGCGTGCGAAGGCGAGCATAGATCCAGCTAATATCCCTCTTATTGCGAGAGGAAAAGTAACGAGAAAAAAAACTTGTACCTCATTTTTTCCCAACACTCGTGAGGCATCCTCATATTGCCTTGAAACCCCTTCAAAAGCAGTTCTGGCGGATTTATACACCAGGGGAAATGCAACAATCGAAGCCGCGATGACCGCACCTTGCCAAGTAAAGATTAAATTGATACCAAAATATGTTTCTAACCAACCTCCTATTGGCCCACGGCGACCGAGAAGGACGAGCAAATAATAGCCGAGAACAGTTGGTGGGAGTACTACCGGAAGAGTCAGTATTGCATCAAGAACTTCCTTACCAAAAAATTCTCGTTTAGCAGCGAACCATGCCATTGAAATACCCATCAATGCCGCAACAAGCGTGGCGACACCCGCTACTTTAAGGCTTAAAAGTAACGGTACAGTAACCGCCTCAAGTGTTATCGAAAGTGAAGTCAAAACGTAATAATCAAAACTAGTTTGAAATTATATTGTGTGTGCTCTAAATAAAACTTTGGCGCCGTATGGGCGCCAAAGTCAGCTTGCGTATAAAAGGGGGTTGTTCACGCAACAATTGCATGCACCACGCAACCCGTTATAGTTAACAGGATATAGCGATATTTGTCAAATAAAGAACCCTATTGCATGAAGTCGGAAAATTTACTCATTTCCCTGCGAACACTGGCGGTGGCCTTCTGCTCCATTGCACGATAATGGGCTAGCACTTCTTGACCAAATTCCGTTACCTGCGCCCCACCCCCTCGGTTACCGCCAGTGAGCGTCTCCACTAACGGCGATACGAAACAACTATTCATGGTGTCGACGAGAACCCAGGCCCTTCGGTAGGACATACCCAACTCGCGAGCTGCCGCCGAAATAGATCCAGTTTTACCAATAGAGTCCAGCAGCGCCGCCTTACCTGGACCCATTGCAATCGATTTACGAAAACTAACTTTTAATTGAGGCCGTAAGGTGTCGGACATATCCTAAAATTTAATCATCTCGCGTGTTCTCCCAGCGCATCGCAGCCGACTTATCAGATTCCCTAGCTTCAACCCACCGATCACCAGAGGAAGTTTGCTCTTTTTTCCAAAAAGGCGCTCGAGTCTTTAAATAATCCATTAAAAACTCGCAAGCCTTGAACGATTCGCCGCGATGTGCGCCGGTAACTAACACTAGGACAATCTGATCCAGTGGAAGCAAAGTACCCACACGATGAATAATTAATGCGTCGTAGATATCCCAGCGACCCTTAGCCCGAGACACAATATCCTCAAGTGAACGTTCCGTCATTCCAGGGTAATGCTCCAGCGTGAGTGAGGATACGTCATCACCGTCATTCAGATCACGCACAACCCCAACAAAACTAGCCACAGCTCCTACTTTTGGGTTCTTTTGCCGAAGCCGTAACATCTCTTGGCCTACATCGAAATCTTCAGTTTGTACACGAACAGTCATGGCACTATCCGCCTGTGACTGGAGGGAACAGAGCGATCTCATCTCCTTCATTAAGCATTGCGTCCTTCGTAACCATTTCTTGGTTAAGTGCGATACGAAATGATTTATTCTCGTTCAACTCGTCCTTCCAAACCCCTCCTTTTTCACGTAGTACCATCAGCACATCTGAAACCTTATTATCAGATCCAGTGAACGAGATATCCACTTGATTGGTCTCGAAAACTTCTCTAAGTTTTGCGAAAAATAATACTTTTATTTTCATGTTAATTATCCGCTCTAGTGCTTATATTTTACCTAATGTTGTAAAAAAAAATTTTCAGTATTGCAAGAATCCAGCGCTCATAAAAAAGGTCGTTGTGTTCTATCGTATATAATGCCTTCTAGTATTACACAATTTTATAAAGTTAAGAATATATGAGTTCAAACGAATCATCGCCGATAGAGACCGCTATTACGGACACAAGGAAAAGACATCTCCGCGACCTTAGAATCTCTGTTACAGATCGTTGTAATTTTCGCTGCACCTACTGCATGCCAAAGAGCGTATACGACAGGGATTTTAAGTTTCTAGAGCGAACGCAACTGCTATCTTTTGATGAAATCAACAGACTCGTTGGTATTTTCAAAAATCACGGGGTGGAAAAAGTTCGTATCACTGGTGGAGAGCCGTTGTTACGCAAACAACTTGAAAAACTTCTTGAGATGATTTCTGTTTCGCACCAACTAGACCTCACATTAACTACTAATGCGACTTTATTAAAACAAAAAGCATCGATGCTGCTAGATGCAGGATTAAAAAGGATTACGGTCAGTCTCGATTCCCTCGATGACCACACATTTCAGATGATGAATGATATGAAAGTCCCAGTGTCGAAGGTGCTGGAAGGCATCGAAGAGGCCGATCGCGTGGGCTTTCAACCGATAAAAATTAATATGGTTGTAAAGCGAGGGGTTAATGATCAACACGTAATAGAGATGGCAAGATACTTCAAGGGTACAGGTCACATAGTCCGTTTTATTGAATTTATGGACGTTGGGTCTACCAACGGTTGGCAAATGAGCCACGTGGTGCCCTCAAAAGAGCTGGTAGGCCAGATAAACGAGATCTTCCCAATCGAACCCGTCGAACCTAATTACGTTGGAGAAGTTGCGGAGCGCTGGAAATACATTGATGGCTCGGGGGAGGTTGGTTTCATCTCGTCGGTTACACAAGCATTTTGCGCGTCGTGCACAAGAGCTAGGCTGTCAGCCGAAGGGTCTATATACACATGCCTTTTCGCAACACAAGGCACTGACTTACGCATGTTACTTAGGACTGGCGCCTCCGACTCATCCATATCAAATGTAATCAGTAATTTATGGCAGGCAAGAATAGACAATTATTCAGAAATTAGAAGCGCAGAGACTTCCTCGCTTCGAAAAATCGAAATGTCATACATAGGCGGATAAATACACTCTCATATCAATACATAAAATGACTAAAAATAAAAAACTCGATTCCATTATTCAAGAAAGTGATTACGACCCACATTCCATGCCTGTGGAAAAAGCGCGCACTTATATTCAAGAATTTTTAGATCCGGTGAATAGTTCTGAGTGTGTTTCCGTTCGTGAGGCTCTTGGCAGAATTCTCTCCAAGGATGTTATTTCACCAGTTAATGTTCCGCAACATAACAACTCAGCCATGGACGGATATGCAGTCAAAGGGACAGATCTGACCGAGGGGGGGAAAACGGATCTCACCTTAATTGGAACCGCTTTTGCAGGCCAACCTTTTGACGGAAAAATGAGCAGCGGAGAATCTGTCCGAATTATGACCGGAGCCGTAATACCGAATGGCGCAGACACAGTAATTATGCAGGAGCGTGTTGAGAAAAAAAACGATAACGTTGTATCCGTGGATTTCTTTCCAACAGGAGCAAATACTCGCAAGGCAGGGGAGGATTTAAAGCTTGGGTCAGCAGCATTGCATAAAGGGCATAAAGTAAGACCTGCAGACTTGGGATTAATCGCGTCTTTAGGTATATCAGAGGTGATGGTATATAGGAAACTGCGTGTCGCTTTTTTCTCAACCGGAGATGAACTGGTCGGCGTCGGGAACGTTTTAAGTGAAGGTCAAATTTACGACAGCAACCGATATACTATTTTCGGCATGCTTACCGAACTCGGGTGCGAACTGATTGATATGGGCGTCATTAAGGACACGCCTGAGGCCGTCGAATCAGCTTTTACAGATTCGACAAATATCTCTGATGTAGTCATTACCAGTGGGGGAGTATCTGTTGGAGAGGCTGACTTTGTAAAACCTATTTTAAATAAACTCGGGGAAGTATTGTTCTGGAAAATAGCTATGAAACCAGGACGCCCCTTAGCTTTCGGCAAAGTCGGACGGTCTCATTTCTTCGGATTACCAGGAAATCCAGTTGCTGTGATGGTCACATTCTATCAATTTGTACAAGCAGCGCTCAAGACATTACAAGGACAAATTACACGCATTCCAGCACCAACTTTTAAGGCGCTTTGTACGGAGTCCTTAAAAAAAGTACCCGGTCGTACTGAATTCCAACGTGGAATTCTCAGTAAAACGAAAGATAACGAATGGACAGTAAAACCGACCGGAGATCAAGGCTCGGGGATCTTATCCTCGATGAGCCAAGCACACTGCTTCATTGTTTTACCGACTGATATGGATAAAGTCGAAGCAGGGGAATTCGTAGACGTCCAGTTAATTAGAGGGTTAATAGACTCATGAAAAAGATTGATAAAACAGACCAACAATGGGAATCTGAACTTACCCAACCGGAATACCAAATTCTAAGGAAAGAAGGAACGGAGCCCAGCTTCAGTCATCCCCTGAACAACGAATCTCGTAAAGGAATATTTGTTTGCGCAGGGTGTGCTACTCCATTATTTACATCCGAAATGAAATTCGATAGTGGGACTGGTTGGCCGAGTTTTTTTGATTGTATCGATGGAGCGTTTGAGGAAAAAACTGATCGAAAGTTTTTTATGAGTCGCACTGAGTATCACTGTGCCAATTGTGGCGGTCATCACGGACATGTATTCTCAGATGGACCTAACCCCACTGGATTGCGTTACTGCAACAATGGGACGGCACTTAAATTCATCTCGCAGGATTAGTAACTGATAGAACTAGTTAGTCTGCCCTAATTTGTGAACCGCTAATTGCCCTAAGTCACTGAGGTCTCCAGCTCCTGATTTCTCAACATGTTCAACGAGTTGTTTACGCATACGTGGATTCCAGAACTTTGTAATATGTCCTACCACACCCGCTGCCGCAATCTCTTGATCTTTCTCTGAATTAAAAAAATTCGAAATGTCATTAATCATTCGTACTAGCTGAGCACCATCCATCACGCTATCCCCTACATTATTATCCGCTGTTCATGCGTATATATTGTTTGCCGACCACCCCTTGCGAATCCAATCAATGTTACGTCACTATCGATAGCTGTGTTAATGGCCAAAGAAGTGGGGCCGGAGACCGCAACAAGCAACCCAATATTCGCAACTGCTACCTTAGAGACCATTTCATAACTCGCTCGGCTTGTTATAAGGACAAATCCTTCACGGTCCTTGTCTAACTCAGAACACATCACCCCGATGAGTTTATCAAGTGCATTATGCCGACCAACATCTTCTCTGACACACACGATATCTCCCGCACAATCCGCCCAAGCAGCCCCATGAAACGTTCCCACTCCGTGATTCATGACTTGCGTATCACTTAATGAAGTGATCGCTCTTTGTATTGCAAAATTATCGAATCGGGTAGTATTTGTTACTTGTTTGGTCTTAGCGAGTGTAGCCTCCAAAGTTTCCTCACCACAAATTCCGCAACCCGTGCGTCCCACTAAATTCTTTTTTCTTTTTGAAAGTGCGTCACTACTCTTTTTGTCTACACTGATATAAGCCGCTATTCCCTTATCACTATGGACAAACTCAACGCCTCCAATATCCTGCCAAACACTTACGATGTTTTCTGTGAGTGAAAAACCAACCACGAAGTTTTCCAAGTCGGCAGGACTCACCATCATCACTGAAAACGGTTCGCCATTATAAATGAGCGCCAAAGGGACTTCCTCGGCGACCAAGTTCAGCTCTGACTCAATACCGCCTCTTGAGGTCCACTTGTAAGCGTTTCGCTCCGTTGTCGCGGCGTTTGGCATCTTAAATCACTAAACGCGCTCTGATTCCGCCGCCTGTGCAAGCAAATCCAACTGTTGTTCGTTGAATTGTTGAAATTGTTTTTGCCATTCAGTTGGCTGGGTCACTGGCTCAACTTGCACAGCTGTGACCTTGAACTCTGGGCAATTAGTTGCCCAATCCGAGTTGTCGGTCGTGATGACGTTGGCTCCCGACTCTGGAAAATGAAATGTTGTATACACAACGCCAGGCTGAACACGATCCGTAACGTAGGCCCTCAGGACTGTTTCTCCCGCTCGACTACGTATACCGACCCAATCATCAGACTTAACACCACGCAATTCAGCATCGCTTGGATGAATCTCTAGTCGATCCTCATCATGCCAAGTTACATTATCTGTTCTCCGCGTTTGCGCTCCAACGTTGTACTGACTAAGAATACGTCCAGTCGTCAAAATAAGCGGGAACTTACGAGTCGTTCGCTCACTTGTAGGAACGTACTCCGTAATTACGAATCTTCCCTTGCCAATTACGAACTCAGAGGTATGCATGATTGGCGTTCCGTCTGGAGCTTCGTCATTACACGGCCACTGAATACTGCCTTCATCCAATTTTTCGTAGTTAACCCCTGTAAATGTTGGGGTGAGTCGAGCAATTTCGTCCATGATCTGCGACGGATGCGTATAGTCCATTTGATAGCCGAGTGCGTTCGACAGCATAACTGTCGCTTCCCAATCAGCTTTACCCGCCAGAGGCTCCATAACCTTTCGGATACGAGAAATTCTTCGTTCCGCATTAGTGAAGGTTCCGTCCTTTTCTAAGAACGAGGCGCCCGGAAGAATTACGTGCGCATATTTTGCGGTCTCGTTCAGAAAAATATCCTGAACTACGACACAC
>MDTB01115939.1_pt1 | contig 88871 bp, 86 predicted proteins | sample 811161 | NCBI WGS metagenome assembly MDTB01 (sample SAMN05326650, study PRJNA326480) | marine metagenome | isolation source: seawater | place: Mediterranean Sea | collected 2009
GAAAATTGAAGCTGAAAAGAAAAAACAAGCAGCTATGAAAAAGAAAATTGAAGCTGAAAAGAAAAAACAAGCAGCTATGAAAAAGAAAATTGAAGCTGAAAAGAAAAAACAAGCAGCTATGAAAAAAATAATAGATTCTGAAAAGAAAAAAATTGCAGCTCAAAAAAGAAAAATTGCAGCTCAAAAAAAGAAAATGGATATTGAAAGGAAGAAAAGAGAAGAAAAAATTGCTTCAGTAAAACGAGCAAAAATAAGACAAGAAAATCTAAAACGACAAATAAGCGATGCGGGAATTTCAAAAAAACTGTTAAATTCAGATGAAAAAAAAGCACTTTTTGAATATGGAGAAAAAATAAAGACAAAAGTTAAGAAAAATACAACTTTTTTATTTATTAATGAAATAAAAAATAATCCAAAAGTTGAATTTTCTATTAAAATTTTATCAAATGGTTCAATTGAAAATATTACGCTTACCAAATCATCAGGATATAAAAATTTTGATAATGCTGTTAAAAAATCAATTTTAAAGTCAACCCCTTTTCCTCCACCGCCAGAAGGTGTAACAATGATAAAACTTACTCAAACTCCAAAAAACAATTAGATTGAAAATATGAAAAAATCCAAATTTATTTTAATTTTTGTGTCATTAATTTTTTTGCTCAATAAAAATTCGCATAGTCAATTAAAAGTTGATATTGCAGGGGTAGGTACTAACCAAATTCCAATAAGCGTTGCTAGATTTAATTTTGAGTCTTTTAGTGGTCTTTCAATTTCAGAAGTTATAAGGTCTGATTTAACAAGAAGTGGACTTTTTCGGTTAGTTGACAATAATAAAACTATTAAAAATTTTAATATTGATTACTCTATTTGGAAATCAAAAGGAATTGAAGCGCTTGTTATAGGGAATATAAAAAATAAAAAAAATAATATTTATGAAATAAACTATAAAATTTTTGATATCGTTAATGCAAATGAAATTTCTAATAGCTCTATTACAACAGAATTAAAATTCATTAGATTCGCTGCACATAAAATTTCTGATGATATATTCGAAAAAATGACAGGTATTAAGGGTGCTTTTTCCTCTAAAATTGCTTATATATCCAAATTAGATAAAAAATATCAACTTAATGTTGCAGACTCCGATGGGAAAAACCCTTTTACCATTTTAGAATCGACTGAACCACTTATTTCTCCTACTTGGTCACCTGATGGAGATAAAATTGCTTATGTTTCTTTTGAAAATAAAAGGAAACCAATAATTTTTGTCCAAAACTTGACAAATAAAAAAAGATTTCTTGTTTCTAATTTTAAAGGAAACAATTCAGCACCAGCTTGGTCACCTGATGGCAAAAGACTAGCGGTTGCTCTTTCTATAGATGGTTACACTCAAATCTATACTTTAAATATTAATGGAAGTAATTTAAAAAAACTAACAAGTTCTCGAAGTATCAATACTGAACCATGTTTTTCTCCAGATGGAAAAACTATTTATTTTACTAGTGATAGAGGAGGAAGTCCTCAAATATATAGGATTGATTTGAATGGAAATGATATTAAAAGATTAACTTTTAATGGAAATTATAACACTAGTCCAGTGATTTCTCCAAATGGTAAAACTTTAGCATTTATTTCAAGGAGATCTGGAAAATTTCAATTATATTCCATGAATTTATTTAGTTTAGAGGAATTATTACTATCAAAATCATCAACCAATGAATCTCCAAGTTTTGCTCCTAATAGTAGATATATATTGTATTCAACAGACAAAAATGGACAAAAAAAATTAGAAGTAACATCAATAGACGGAAATTCTCGTTATACTTTATCAGCTGATTCGGAAACAATTAGAGAGCCTGATTGGGGACCTTTTAGAAAATAATATTAACTCAAATACTTAGAGGAATTTATCATGCCAATATTAAAACATTTTTTAATTTTAGTTTTTATAGCTATATTTATTTCTGCCTGTTCCTCTGTAAGCCTCAATCAATCAACTCCAATAGAAGAAAGAAAGTTAAGTAAAGTTTCTGAAGATTCGTCAAAAGAAGGTATTTCAATTGAAGAACAACCAGAGCAATCATCGTATGATTTACCAACAGGATCAGAAATAGAAAATATCGAACCAAATAATTCAAATCAGGATGTATCTGAAACTGATATTGATGAAACTTTAAATGACTCTTCAGAATCTAATGATATTAAAATTTCGAATAAACCTAATACATCAATTGAAGATCTTCTTCGGGATGATTCGGGCCCATTATATAGAAGAAGTATTTATTTCGGTTTTGACAGTTTTTCAATTAAATCTGAATTCACAGCAATAATTGAAGCACATGGAAGCTTTTTACTTTCTAATCCAAAAATTAATATTGTTATTCAAGGTAATACTGACGAAAGAGGTGGAAGTGAATACAATATTGCTTTAGGACAAAAACGCGCTGAGTCAGTTAAACGTATCTTAAGCTTAATGGGCGTGAATGATAATCAATTAGAAGTAGTTTCATTAGGTAAAGAAAAACCAAAAGTTTTAGGTAGTAATGAAGCTGCATGGGCCGAGAATAGAAGAGTAGACATAATTTATTGGGGTTACGAATGAAAAAATTTTTAAGAATATTTTTAGCCTTTACGTTTCTTTCTTTAACACCATTGTCAGCTAATGCTATTTTTGGGGATGATGAGGCAAGAGAGGCTATCTTAGATTTAAGAAAAAAAGTTGAAACTCTTAAATATCAGCTTAACAATCAAATAAAACCCTATATAGAAAAAAGTATTGAACCAATATTAAATAAATTGAATAAAAAAGCTGATTCAAAGAGTTTAATTAGTCTTATCGAAGAAATTGAAAGTTTGAAGAATGAATTAGCTAATCTCAGAGGTGCAATTGAAGTAATGAATAATAATTTTTCTAATATAGAAATTATGCAAAAAAAAATATATAAAGATATGGATATTAGGATTCAAAACTTAGAACCACAATTAGTAAATTTTGGAGGAAAAAAAATTTTAATTGACCCAAAAGAAACAAAAGATTTTTCAATTGCTTTATCAAAATTTAAGGATGAAATATATGGAAGAGCAGGAAGACACTTTAAAAGTTTTATAATTAATTATCCCGAATCAGTATATTTACCTGATGCTTATTTCTGGCTTGGAAGTTCTTACTTTGCAGTCAATAAATGTTCAGAAGCTATTAAACCCTACAATGAACTTGTTATGTATTACCCCGAAAGTTCTAAAGCACCTGAAGCACTTCTTAATGTTGCAAGTTGTCAACACGATCTTAAAGATAAAATATCAGCTTCAAAAACCCTTTCAAAACTTATAAAAAAATATCCTACTTCAAAAGCCGCAAAAATTGGGGAGAAAAACTTAGCAGAATTAAAATAAAAAAAAAAATTAAAATTAACTATAATGTTGTTTTATATCATGTTTGACAAGGCGCAAAACGTTTGCGTATACTTCATTTCTTTGGGTCGTTAGCTCAGCTGGTAGAGCAGCGGACTTTTAATCCGTTGGTCGTAGGTTCGAACCCTACACGACCTACCAAATTATTTAAAATACTTGTAAATAATTGTTTAATTATTTTTTTGAATAATTTATAGAATATTTTATTCGTATTGTGCTGGATTTTGACAAAAATATTTAAAAATAAAAAATTTAGTTCATATTTTTAGAGATAATACTTGCAATAAATCCTATTAATCCTCCAAATATTCCACCCCAAACCACCAACCATCCAAGATGTCTTTTTATAATCTTTTGCATTATTTCTTTAATTTCTTGTGGGGTCAAATCATTTAAACGTAAATCCACCAAATACTCTAGTTTGTAAATTATTAAATTCAAGGATTCATTTTTATTTTGCTTTGTATCTTCTAAAAATTCTTTAATTAAATCCTTAAGTTTATTAATAATTGGCTCTTTCAAAGGCTGTAATGCAGAAACACCACCAAACATTGATAACATTCCACCAATTTTTGTTAAAGAAATTGTTGATAAGAGCTCAGAAAAAATTTTTTCAAAATCAATTTTTTTTATAATTTCGTCATATTTACCAGAGTTTTCTTCATCTAAAAACTGTTTAATATTTTCTCTATTAAAAAATTCATTTAAGATAAGATTTTTAATGCCATATTTAAATTCTTCAAAATTATTAACAATAACACCTGATCCATATAAAAAAGGAACTTTTTCAAAAATCATATGAATTGCAATCCAATTCGTTAGACCTCCTGATAAAGCAAAAAAACCAACAGAAAATAAAGTCTCTTTATAAATAGGAGAAAAAAAACTAATTAAACAAATAATACTGCTGATAAGATTTGTTATTAAAGATTTATTCATTTTTTTAACAACCTGTAATACATATATCATCAGAGTAAATTTCTGTTTTTTCAAGTCCACCTTTAATATCGTAATATTTTAATTTACCATCTTTTTTTCCGTTTTTATATTTAGCAGTTAATTTTAATAAACCATTTTTATGAAACCGAGCCTCGCCTTCTATCTTTCCATCTATCCAAAAAATTTTTCCCTCAAGTTGACCATTCTCATAAAAAAATTCTTCAAAACCAATAATATTTCCAACGTTAAAATTTCTTTTTAGTTTTATCTTTCCACTTTGATAAAATTTTTCTTCTTTACCTTGTTTTTTTCCGCTATTAAAATTTGACTTCTTAATCAAAAATCCTTCTTTATTGAAGGTTTCTTTTAAACCCTCTAATTTTCCTTTTTTAAAAAACTGTTTAACATAAATTATTCCATTATCGTGAAACTCTTTTGACGGCCCTTCAGGTAAATCATTTGAATTTTCAAAAAAATATTTTAATTCCCCACTTTCGTAAAAGCCTTCTTCCAAACCTTCTTTCAAATCATTTTTATAATTTCTTCTTTCTTTAACTTGACCACTTAAATAAAAAACTAATTCCTCGTTTTCTTTTTTACCATTCCTAAAAAAACGTTTTTCAAACAACTGTTCCCTATTTTGAAAAGTTTCCTCTAAACCGTCTTTTTTACCATTTTTATAATTTGTTCTTAATTTCAGTAATCCAGATTCATAAATTAGCTCAAGCCCTTCTTTTTTTCCTTTCATAAAATTTGCTTCGGATAATAATTGTCCGTTCTCATTAAAAATTTTCTCCAAACCTATTTTTTTATTTTCTTCAAAGTTTACTTTTTTTGAGATCATACCATTTCTATGAAAAAATTCTTCTAACCCATATTTTTTACCATTAGTAAAATTTGTAGAAGAATACAAATGGCCATTATCATAATATAACGTCCAATTACCTTCTTGAATCCCATTTACTAATTTGCCATTTTTTGTCCCTATTACATCACCAGAAAATGGTTTATTTGTAAATTTTTTATAAAAAAGTCCGTTTCTTTTAACTAAATCATTGAAATCGACTGTTTGTGACAGAGATAGTCCTGTGAGGGAGGAAAGTAAAATAAATAAAAATAAAATTTTTAGTTTCATTTTAAATCTTTAAGTATCAAAAATTAAAAAAATATTAAAAAATACAAATGTTATTAAGACAAATATTTTTTAAAAAAAATTAAAACCTAACTTGGTAATGACCTTTTTGAAATATTCTGCCAATCTGTTTTGGCATCATATACTGCATTATTTTCTGGATATGAAGTATAGTAATAAAGAGCAATAGATTTTCTTGTTACTTCACTTGGCGCATTCCAAATAGAGGGATGACCATGATAACTATTCTTATCTGTTTTAAATAAAACAGCTCTATTAAATAGCGGAGAAATCTTTTTTACACATTTGCCTTTATTTTTAATACTGTTACTCCAAAACTCTAGTTCACCTCTATGATTAGGAATCCAACTTTGATTTAAATATATTAGGAGATTAAGTCTTCTGAATATTTTTAATCTTTTGTGTTCATTAAAGTCTGTATGAATATCCAATAGACCACCTTTCAAAATTTGGTGCATACCGCCTCCGATAAAATAGGGATCTGGTAACAAACCTTTAATGTTTGTAATATCTTCAAGTAAACTGAGAATAGTAGCTCTATTAAATTCATTCAGAGCGATTTGAAGCTCATTACTTATTTTGTAAAAGTTCGATGAGTCCCCAAAACCAAGCTTTTTATATTGGTTTGGACTTCTTTTTTTCCAATCGAGCCATACAGGATGATCTTTAGATGGAAAATTATTCAAAAGAAAATTTGCGAATTCTAAAGGTAAAAAATTGTCAACAACTACATGTGGAAAAGGTTCAGCAGCATTAAACATGTTTTTTATTTCAGGAAGTAAAGTTCTTCCAAAATTTCTTTCAAAAACAAATGGAAATTTTATCATTTTAAAAACAAACTAAAGAAATTAAGCTTTTTATAAAATTAAAAATAAAAAAATTAAAGCAAAAATTTTAGTAATCAAATTATTGCTATTGTAAACTCAATATCCATTCAGCTAAAATTTTTAATTCCTGATCTTCTATTTTTGGAAATGCAGGCATACCAGCTCTACTTCCATTCCAAACTCCCTTACCTCCAGATCTAATTTTACCCATAATATATTTCAAGGAGTTATTTTGATTTTTATATTTTTCAGAGATTTTTTTGTAAGATGGTGCAGATTTGGAATGTCTCTCTACGTTATGACAACTTAAGCACGCATTTTTCACTGCTAATTCAGCGCCATTTAATGCATAGGAACTTTTGATAAAAAATACTGCAAAAAACAAAATAAAAATTTTCATTTAATAAATAAATAACTTATATAAAGTATAAATTAGTAAAGATCTTACACATTTTTTAATAGCCTTGCAGATACTATTCATTATTGATTTTTTTAACTTTCCTATTATCAATAAAATTTTTTATAAAAAAGATCAATGCAAATATTGATGTAAAAATCATTGCAATCGATCTAAATAAACCCATTCCACCACTAGAATAAGCGTTAGGAAGTCTCTTAAAGACTAAAGCAAATAAAATTAAAAAAGTTAAAACTACAACAATATGAGCTATGATTTTATTATTATTTTTAATGCCATAGTAACAACTTAATAAAATTGCACCGAACAAAACTGGGATGAAAGCGGTAATTGATAAACTTTCAAAATAACCCCAAATACCAAAAAGAGTAAGAGATAAGCCATTTATAAGATTTGCATTTTCTGGTTTCATACTATAGTGTTGATTATGCTAATGATATCTTGTAAGCTAAGTTATATTAAAGTAAATATTGTAATCTAAAAATAATAATTTTTTTGTTTTTATATTAATAGTTTCTTATCAAAAAATAAATATAAACAATTAAAAAAATTCAAAAATAAACTAATTTAAGAAAATTTATTCTCCTATAAATCAAATAAAATGAGATTTTTAATAATATTTTTTTTTTCTTCGAGTACGTATTCCTATGAAACCTATCGTTGTAATGAAATTGATAGTATAGGTTTTTCTCATGAAAAAATTGAAAATAATTTTTTTACAAATATTAAGGATTTTGATAATAATGTATTTAACATTTATTTAGACAGAAATAAAAAACTTATTACATCAGATAAATTAGACTATAAAGACTCTAACATTGAATGTAAGTCAAAAAAATATATTCATTATCGTTATACATGTATAAAGTTCGATGATTTAAAAGCAGAAATTTTTACTATTAATCTTTATAATTTAAAATTCACAAAAACATTTGTTGCTCAAATATATACTGATATGGAAACAATTCCATCAAAAATTAGTCATGGAAAATGTATAAGATTACAATGAGTCTTTGATATGAAAAAACAATAATTTTTTATCTTTACTTTAATAATTAATATAATTATTTAGATGATTATTTTACAATTTTATAAATTTCAAGTATGAAAATTAGTCAGATAGTTAAATTATTTGTATTTTTAATAATTTCTTTTTCTTTATCAATTTGTATTGCAGAATTGAAAAGAGGAAGCCCAAAACAATTTGGTTTTTCAGAAAATCGTCTAAAAAAAATTTCCTCTTTTTTAAAAAAAGAAATCAAAAATGGTCAGATCCCAGGTGCAGTTTTTTTGATAGCTAAAAATGGAAAAATAATTTTCTCTGAATCATTAGGCTTTCAAGACAAAAAAAAAGAAATTAGTATGAATAAAAAATCTATTTTTAGAGCCTACTCTATGACCAAGCCAATGATTTCTGTTCTCACAATGATGCTTGTTGAAGATGGTGTTTTAGAATTAACTGACCCAATTGGAAAATTTTTTCCAAGTTTAATAGGCCTAAAAGTTTTATCTAAGTCTGACAACGCAGAAAGCTCTAAAATTAATGCGGATAACCCTATTAAAATTTATGATCTCCTGAGACATACGTCTGGAATTACTTATCCTGAATTCTCAAAATCTAATTCTATTAAAAAAATGTATTCAAATGCAGGATTATTTTCAAATAAATTAGAAGCAAAATGGATTTTTTTATCTCCAGAAGAACAGGTAGAAGCTTTTAGTAAATTGTTTTTAATTCATCAACCTGGTTCATCGTGGGAGTATGGGTTGTCGACTGATTTATTAGGTCGTATCTTAGAAAAAGTTACAAAAAAAAACTTAAGTGCGCTACTTAATGAAAAATTAATTAAACCTTTAAAAATGGTTGATACAGCTTTTGTTGTTCCAAAAGATAAAAAATGGAGAATTGCTGAACCTTTTGAGCAAGATCCTTTAACACTTAAACCATTCAACTTACTTTTGGATTTTAGTAAACCAATGGGCAATTATTCTGGTGGTGCTGGAATCGTTACTACTGCAGATGATTATCTAAGATTTTGCCAAATGCTTCTAGACGGCGGGATTTTTAACGGAAAAAGATTACTTTCAAGAACAACTATTAAACTCATGACCTCAGATCATTTAGGTTCTTCTGTAAAAAAGAATCTTGAACCTGGTGAATTACTCCTTGGAGTAAAAGGATATACTTTCGGTTTGGGATTCATGATAAGAAAATCAGAAGGAGCTTCGGCAATCGCAGGCTCAAAAGGAGAATATTCTTGGGGAGGTTATGCTGGCACTTTCTTTTGGATTGACCCAAAAGAAAATTTAATTGGCATTTTAATGTCACAAACACCTGGAGCAATTCGAACGTATTATAGAAGAATGTTTAAAACTTTAGTCTATCAAGCTATAGAGTAAAATCCCATTTAGTGAAAATTTAAATATTAAAAAATTACTATGAAAATTTTAACTTATTTAAAATTCATAACTATTTTAATTGTTTCTTTGTTTTGTTTATCTAGTCATTCTGATGTATTAGAAGATGAAGTAAATTATAAAAAAGGAAAAAAAAATCTTAAAGAACCTATTAGAGTAAAAATAGATTTTATTATTGATGAAATTGATACTATTGATCTAACAGAAATGAATTACGAAATTATTGCTGAGGTTTTACTTGAATGGAGTGATATTAAACTAGCAAAAAAAATTCTCGGCAATAATAATAAACCTATCTACTTTTCTGGGGAAGAAACATTAGAAATACCTGAAAATATAAAGCTTCCAATATTTGCTATTCTTAATGAAGAGCAACCTAGAGAGCACATCATCCAAACTTTTAAAGTCTTTCCAGATGGTACTTTAAAGTTTTTTGAAAAATTTTCTGCCAAATTAACAATTTTTAAAGAAATGGAAAGCTATCCTTTTGGGGAATTGCCATTAAGAGTTGATATTAAGTGTATTAATTATAAGGTGAATGATCTTTTATTTATTCCTGACAAATTTCTAATTGGACATAATAGATATGATAAAAAAGATAAAGATGGAAAAAAAGTAAAAGCAAATGTTATCAGAGATAATTGGCAGTCTACTAAACACGAATATGAATCAATAGAAAAAAATAGTATGAATTTAGGTGGAGGATCATTTAGTAAAGTTAGTTACAAAATTAGTCTAATTCATGATTACAAAGATATTGCTACAAAAATTTTATTACCTTTATTGTTAGTAATGTTTATTTCTAATTTTATTAATGAATTTGCCTCACTTCAATTTCCAGCAAATGCCGATTGGAGAATTGGTGGCCAGATTACCCTAATTCTTACAATACTTGCATTAAAATTTTCATTAGGATCAGATATACCAAGACCGAACTACTTAACTTTAATTGACGCAATTTTTGTAAGTGCCACAACTATTGTTTCAGTAAATCTTTTATGTGGTATTTTTCTTAATAACGCTTTTCAGAGAAAACAAACTTTTGCACTAAGACTTGAAAAACAAACCAACTGGGTTCTTCCATTTTTTGCTATATTTCTACTGATATGGGTAAGCTCCTATGCATGGTAAAAATAAATTAAAGTCTAAAAGAATAAATAATAAAAGCTTTTATATATATTTTGAAAATTAAATTTCATATCTTTTTTGAATTTCTCATCCAATTTCAAATTAAATCTACAAGATTTTTTTAGCAAATAATCTATAGAAGTTAAAGTTTATTAAATTTTTTTTATTTCTTTTTTTAATAAAAAATTATTAATAATAAAATTTTAAAATAATATAAAAAGATAAGTTTTTAAAAAAAATATAGGGTAATTTTATTTGATTTATAATTTATAAAATTTTTAAATTATTTTTAATCAGTAGTTTTAAACCTAGATTTTTGAACAATTAATACTGCTCCGATAGGTAAAACTAATGTAGTAAAAAAAATTAAGATTAATAAGAAACCAAGTTCAGAATAATTTGCACTTGAGATGACTTCACCAGTCAATTTGTCCTTAACCTCGCGAGTAACTACAAATATTTGATTTAAATATTTTGTAGTTAAAGCACTAGCAGATAATGCTAAATTTGTAAATGAAGCGAAAACAGCAAAAAAAGTCGCCTTCATTTGAGCAGGCGCATTTTTCGCTATCCAAACAAGTAATGGAATCATTGAAACTTGAGCTAAAGGAGATTCAATAGAAGTATTAATTACTGCAATGAATTTCGCATCAACAACGCCATTTGTAAAAGACGAAGTCCATTCATGAAGTCCATAATACATGCCAACGCTTGGTAAAAATAAAATCGATGATGCAACAGATAAAATAATAATAATTTTTGGAATTGAGTTATTAGACATAAATGGTCTCAACACAATAATTCCTATTAAAGCTAAAACAGATGATAAGAGTGTGAGAATAGATATAAAATGCTCATTAAAAAAAAGTTGATCAATTTCAAACCATGTTAAAGCTGGACCAGGAATTGGTATAGCTCTAAATACAAAAATAATTATTGCTGTACCTACTATCATAAGTCTTTGATTTTCCTCAAGCTCAGAAATTAATTTGCTCATCAAAAAAAGAATAATTCCTGTTGAACCACAAAAAACTATTTCTTGCGCATAAGGCAATTTCAGTGCTCCAACTCCGACCGAGAAAAAAACAAATAAAAGACTTCCTATCAAAATTGTCCAATTGATTTCAATCCTTCGATGACTATCCTCGACTATATGCTTATATTTTTTGTTATTAAACTTATTTCTTTTTTGAAAAGAAGCAATCAAAACACCAATAACAGATAATAAAGGAATTGAAAGAGCGTAAAGATATATATTTGCATACAAATTAATTTTTTCGTTATCGTCGAGCTTATCTACACCTTGAAATAAAATAACATTAGCCAATGAAATTATTACTGTTCCACCGACAATCGCAAATCTACCGAGAGTCTGCATAGTTGTATGCATTTCTTTTATTTTAACTTCTGAATAAGCCTCACCATTACTTTTATATTTTGGAACAGCTTCTACAGTCATAGCATCAGCAACCACATCCTGAATTACAAAACCAATAGGCACAAGAAGGACACTTAATATAAACCAACTTTCAACAGTAATTATAGAACTCATACTTTTAGTATGTGCTATGAGACCATACATTATCAATAAACTAAAACTAATTACTATTGCCCCAAGAAAAACCAAGTAATTTTTTTTCTTCCATATTAGATCTACCAAATGACCTAAAGGCATTTTCAAGGCCCAAGGCAAACTAGCCCAAAAAGTAAGGCTTACTAAAAAAGAAGCAGTTAAATTTAAATAGTCTTTAATAAAAAAAGTTCCGACAATAGATGTCAAACCTGAAATACCAGCTGCAAGATAAACCATTAAAGGCGGAAGATAACTCCATCTCATTTGTTTTGGCAAATCTGAAAATATCTTTATAACAAAAACTATATTTTTAAACATGAAATAAATAAAAAATAAAATCAATCTTTTAGTGAAGATCTTAACTAAGTTAAAAGTTTACGAATTTTTAATATTCATTTAAACAAAAAGCCCTTTGGTTTTTCCTTTCATCTATATCTAAACAAACTTTTCAATAAAAAAAATTTAACTTAATTAGTCACTTGAAAATTCATTTTTTTAATTAGTAATTCGATTTTCAAAATGTCTCATAATTAAAATTAATTTAATATTTACGAAATATATTTTCTATTATTACTTTCGAAATAATTTTCAGCTTTAGCGATATTTATTCCGAGTATAGCTTTGTATTTTTTATTATTCACCTTAAGCAAAAAACTACAAAAATTTATTCTAAAAAACTTAATTATTTTAAAAATATTAAATAATCACTCACTTCTTAAATAATTTTTTTAATTTTTCTTTCAAAATATCATTAGGTATTTGACTACAAGTGATCATTATAATTTTCTCATTCATACTATCAGGCTGAATAAATTCCCAATTTCTAAAATTTTCTGGCACTGCAGCTGACTCAACTACAGAACCTTTACCCATATTTTTTGAGTGCCATGAATGAAACAAAGTCATTGACATCTTATCAATACAGTTTGATTGTCTATTGATTTTTAATGACAAAAATCGTTTATTTTTATTTGTTGGTAAAGTTTGAATTTTTTTAAAATCCAACAGTATCCATATATTTGCAATATTATTTTCTTGATGAATATTTTTTAAATTTGTATAAGCATCATAATCAGTAGTTTCACTAATTTTTATCCATTCAGATTTTGCATTTGAAGAAAGAAGAAATAAAAATAAAATTTTCAAAAAAACTTTCATAATAAATTTGTATATTATTAAGCTAAAACTTCCCTTAGAAAATCTTTTAGTAATAACCATGATCGTTTATCAGCAAGTTCAGAGTAAACTGCTCCAAATACTGGATCATTTGCTTCTGGGTTTGTAAAAGAATGCATAGAATCACCAAAAATATGAAGTTGCCAATCTGCCTTTTTTTCATTCATTTCTTGATAAAAAGAATCAAGTTGATCCTGTCCAACCATTGGATCTTGCATTCCATGCATTATTAAAATTTTTGCTGTAAGTGATTTATCCTCAAACTGATCCGAGTTATTCAAAAATCCATGAAAACTTGCGCATCCTTTTAATTTAGCTCCAGATCTGGCAAGATCTAATGATACCAAGCCCCCGAAACAATAACCAAAAATCGCAATTTTTGATTTATCTACTCCGCTAATTGTTTTTACTTTGTTATAAGCAGCGTTAACTCTTTTAACTATTTTTGCTCTATCATTTAAAAGAGGTCTCATCTTTTCCATCTTTTCCTCTCTATTGGTTACTTTCTCTCCATCCCCGTACATATCAAGAGCAAAACCCAAATAACCCATAGTAGCAATTTCTTTGGCTTTTTCGTCAATGAATTCGTCTCTTCCTGCATTAGTGTGAGCTATGATAACTGCTGGAAATTTAGTTGCATCAGGATAAGCCGCAAAACCTAAAAATGTTTCTGAATCAATTTTATAATTGATAATTTCTGTTTTCATATTTTTTCCAAAAAGTAATAATTTGATTTATTAAAAAAAAGATTGTTATTATTTTTTAAAATTCTTTTTTTTTTTTAATATTTGTCTTACATTAACATAAATATTAAACTTTTTTAATTTTGTTTTAAAGGGTCCAACCATGAAAAAAATTTTTTTATATATTTTTAGTTTCCTTTTTATAACACCCGTATTTTCTGATGGCCACAACTTAGAATTTATTTTTAGTGGTACTTTAAATATTGACGAATTAAATTTTAGAAATGATAAATTTCAAATTATTAAAGCAAACGGTACATCTATAATCACCAAATCAGAAATTGACTCTTTACCTATCAACTCTATTCAAGGGAAAAAATGTGTTTTTTACTCCAAAGTTATTGATGGGGAATCTACTCTTGAAGGAAGCTGTCTAATTAAAGACATTGATGGAGACACTATTTCATCTTTTCTAATAAGAAAAGGTGTTATCGGAAAAGCCGCATCTGGAGGAGAAGAAGTGTTAACTGGTCTTACTGGAAAATACAAAGGTTTATCTGGAAAATGCACATATAATGTTAAATTTGTTAGGAATGTTGAACTCTCAGGAGTAACATTTAACAAATGCAAAATTTCCAAATAGGCTTGTTAATTATTAAACATCCTTTCCCCAATCATTTTTTATTTAGCAATCTTCAATAAAATAAGCAATGAATGGGGAAGAAGTTTTAAACTTTTACTCTTTCTTTTCTTTCTTTTCCTCGGCACCGTGCCCGTCAGCAAAAGCAAGGTTAAATGAACAGGCCATAAACATAAGCAAAAGGATTTTTGAAATCAACTTTTTCATTTCATCTCCTAAAATTAAACTAAGAATTCTAAGATACCTTTTTTTGTGATAAAAACATAATTTCCTTTTTGAATATCTGTCATATAAAATTTTAATTTTTCTGAACAAAACCAATCGATTTTTATTATTTTAATTATTTTTTTCTAAATGTATCATTTGCGTTGGAAAAGCAATTTCTGCTTTGTTTGTTTTAATTATTTCTCCAATTTGTAAAAGAACATCTTGCTTTATTTTATGATAATGAACCCAGTCCGTAGTTTTAGTAAATGTATAAATCATTATATCTAAAGAAAACTCTCCATATAAGTTAAAATTAACTATACAAGTTTGATCAGAATCAATACCTTCATGATTTATTAGCATTTTATTAATATCGTTTATGATTATTTTTATTTGAGAAAAATCTGAGTATCTTAATCCTATTGTCTCTTTTATTCTTCTATGACTCATTCTTGTAGGGTTCTCCACCACTATTGTAGTAAAGACTGAATTCGGAACATAAATTGGATTTTTATTAAATGCTCGAATTCTTGTATGACGCCAACTTATGTACTCAACTGTGCCTTCTATACTTTTATCAGGACTTCGGATCCAATCACCAACCCCAAAAGGTCGATCAAGATAAATTGTTAAACCACCAAAAAAGTTAGCAAGTAAATCTTTTGCAGCTAATCCAACTGCTAACCCTCCCATGCCTCCTAAAGCTAATAAACCACCTATTTGTATTCCTAAATTTTGTGCAATTATCAAAATTGCAGTAATGATAACTATTAACCTTGCTAGTTTAATCAACGCATCTATAGTAGTTTGATCTAAATCTTCATCTTGTTGTGTTCTTCTCAAAATTATTGCTTCACCAACTTGTCCAATAAAACGAACAAGAAATAATGTTATACAAAAAATTACTATAATTTCCCTAAATGTTTGTAAATAATTAGAAAAAAAATTGTTCAGTTGGTTTTTAAAAATCTCAATAATAAAACTTATGCTTATTAACCAAAGGGCGAGCATAATTGGTTTTTCAACTGATTTAAGAAAAGCATCATCCCAAATAGTTTTAGTATGATTAGCAATTTTAGTTGCATGTTTTAAAATTAAAAGTAATCCGTATTTAATAAAAAAAGTCGCGATTATAATTACTAAAAGAGGTAAAACCCATGAATACGTTTCATTGGTTAAATAAAAAAAATCTAAATATTTCATATTTGTCTTAATTTAAAGTTTAATTTTTATTTCGATATTATTACTAAAGTAAAAACTTAACAAGGTATCTATGAGAAGATAGATTAATCAAATTGTTAATTATTTTTGCTAAATCTTTTAATTATATGGATAAACTAATTTGCAATTTTCTTTAACTTTTTTTAATAAATCTTTATATTTAGCCTGATCATTGTTAACAATTTTTTTAAGATTCTTTAAGATACATAAATTAAATTTAGGAAAGTTGTCTTTTGGCTTAGAAGGATTATGGGCATTAAAACAACTATCATCTATAAGTTTTTTTGTATCTTGGATTTGAGATAGTTCAAAATATTTTTTTTTACAATCCTCATATTTAAATTCAAAAACGCTTAACTCCTCAATTACCTTTTTTAAATCTACCTCGGTAGCTTTTTCAATGTCATTTTTATTGTTGCCATTAACGTTTGTAAATAGTAAAAACATCAAAAAATTAATAACAAAATATTTCATTTTTTTCACAACTCGTTTATTTTTTATTAAAAGGTTAATAAATCTATAAATGAACTTTTAACATTAATATTCAAATTGATTAAGCAAACACTATTTTTTTCTATTATTATTTAAATCAAAAAATCATACTATTATTAAAAAAATTTAATTAAAATTAAATTTAATTAGATATTAAAGGTTTTAATATATGAGAATTAGAAAACTTTTTTAAAATTTTCCATAAATCTAAATAAAGTCTCATTAATTATTAAGAATTATCCAAATCTTGATCTATGAAAAAATATTAACTTTAAATATAGTTAAATTTTATATTAAAAATATCATAATAAAAATGGCGGAGAGAACGGGATTCGAACCCGTGATAGGCTATTAACCTATACACGCTTTCCAGGCGTGCGACTTAAACCACTCATCCATCTCTCCATTAAGTATTAGATTTTCTAATTCTCAATTTTAAACAGTTTGTCTTAACTGATCTAATATTGCTGGATTCTCTAAAGTTGAAACATCCTGTGTAATTTCCTCACCACGAGCAATATTTCTCAATAATCTCCGCATGATCTTACCAGATCTAGTTTTTGGTAAATTTTCTCCAAATCTGATTTCTTTTGGTTTTGCAATCGGTCCGATTTGTTTTGAAATCCACTCTCTTAATTCCAGCGCAATTTTTTTTGAATCCTCTTCAGATGGTTTTGCAGTTTTAAGAACAACAAATGCGCATATAGTTTCACCTGTAATTACATCAGGTTTTCCTACTACTGCAGCTTCAGCAACAATAGGATTAGCAACTAGTGCGGATTCAATTTCCATAGTACCCATCCGATGTCCAGAAATATTTAAAACATCATCAATACGTCCTGTAATAGTAAAAAAACCAGTATTTTTGTCTCGAATAGCACCATCTCCTGCTAAATAAGTTTTACCACCTAGCTCTTCTGGAAAGTAATTTTTTTTAAACCTATCTGGATCATTCCAAATATTTCTAATCATAGATGGCCAAGGACGTTTAAAAACTAACATTCCACCTTCTCCATGAGGTAAAACGTTACCATTTTCATCAACAACTTCAGCAAAAATACCCGGTAGTGGCAAAGAACATGAACCTGGTACCAAATTAGTCACCCCGGGTAAAGGAGTAATCATATGCCCACCTGTTTCCGTCTGCCAAAATGTATCGACGATTGGACAATTAATATTTCCAATATTTTCATAATACCAAATCCAAGCTTTTGGATTAATTGGTTCTCCAACAGTTCCGAGTAATCTAAGTGATGATAAGTCATAGTTTTTAGGATGTACTTTAGAATTCGATTCTGATAGTTTTATTAAAGAACGAATTGCTGTTGGAGCAGTATAAAAAATTGTAACTTTATGGCGCGAAATCATATCCCAAAATCTACCTGCGTTTGGATAAGTTGGCACACCCTCAAAAATAATTTGAGTTGCTCCTGCGCAAATTGGCCCGTAAGCAACATATGTGTGACCAGTAATCCATCCAATATCAGCAGTACACCAAAAAATGTCATCAGGTTTTAAATCAAAAGTCCAATTCATCGTTAACAATGCCCAAAGTAAATAACCCGCGGATGAATGTTGAACACCTTTTGGTTTTCCTGTAGATCCTGAAGTATACAAAATAAAAAGTGGATGTTCTGAATTTATCCACTCAGGTTCACATATATTTGACTGATTATTTATAAGTTCATGAAGCCAAATATCTCTGGAATTTAAAAATTTTATATTTCTTTTAGTTCGTTTATAAATAACTATATTTTTTACAGAATCACATTTACTTATTGTTAAAGCTTCATCAACAATTGATTTTAAAGGCAAATACTTACCACCCCTTAATTGTTCATCAGCGGTTATTACTAACTTTGCTCTAGCATCTCTAATTCTTTCATTTAGTGAATTAGCTGAAAATCCTCCAAAAACTACAGAATGAATTGCTCCGATTCTTGCACATGCTTGCATTGAAACGATACCTTCAATAGACATGGGCATATAAATTATAATTCTGTCACCTTTTTTTACTCCCAGAGATTTTAAACCGTTTGCTAGTTTACAAACCTGATCATATAAATCTATATACGTAACTCTTTTTACAGAACCATCATCAGCTTCGAATATAATTGCATATTTTTCTGCATTACCGTTTAAAATGTTTTTATCCAAACAATTAAAAGATACATTAAGCTTTCCATCATCAAACCATTCATAAAATGGGGCTTTAGAATCATCTAAAGTATTTTCAAAAGGTTTTTTCCATACTAAATTTTCTTTGGCTAATTTACCCCAAAAACTTAAATAATCTTTATCTGACTCATTACATAGTTTTTCATAATCATCTTTACCTGATATTGTTGCATTTTTTCTAAATTCTTCTGTTGGAGGAAAAATTTCATCATCAATATTTCTTTGATCTTTATCAGACATTTGGTCTCCATTTTAATTTTCAAATTATTAGAATTTTTTAAATAACCTTTTTTTAAAATAAAACAATAAAGCTTTATGATTAAATAGTTTGCAGTGTAAAATGTCAAGATGATTACAATTTCCTACTTAAAAAAAGTTTATGACCATTATCAAAGAAGATGACTTAATTGAATCTATTTCTTCAGCTCTTCAATTCATAAGTTATTATCATCCTATTGATTATATTGAACATTTAAAAAAAGCATATGATAAGGAAGAAAATTTCTCAGCTAAGGAAGCAATAGCACAAATTTTAACTAACTCTAAAATGTGTGCTGAGGGTAAACGCCCCATTTGCCAAGATACAGGAATTGTAAATGTTTTTTTAAAAGTTGGAATGGATGTTCAGTTTAAAGGATTTACAAAATCTATTAATGAGGCAATAAATGAGGGGGTTAAAATTGCTTATAACAATAATGATAATAAATTGAGAGCTTCTATCGTTGAAGATCCACAATTCTTGAGAAAAAATACAAAAAACAATACACCAGCAGTTGTCCATTATGAAATCATTCCCGGTAATAAAGTTTTAATCGATATAGCAGCAAAAGGTGGTGGTTCAGAAAATAAGTCAAAATTGTCCATGCTTAATCCCTCAGACTCAATTGTTGATTGGATTCTTGATATAGTCCCAAAAATGGGTGCAGGTTGGTGTCCGCCTGGAATTTTAGGAATTGGAATTGGAGGTACAGCAGAGAAAGCAATGCTGATGGCAAAGCAATCATTAATGGATGAAATAAATATGATTGAATTGATTAATGATGGACCAAAAAATAAATTAGAAGAGTTAAGGCTTGAAATTTATAACAAGGTTAATGAATTAGGTATTGGAGCACAAGGATTAGGAGGTTTAACTACAGTATTAGATATAAAAATAAATATGTATGCTACTCATGCTGCATCAAAGCCTGTTGCTGTTATTCCAAATTGTGCTGCTACTCGACATGCTCATTTTATTTTAGATGGTAGTGGGCCTTCTTATTTAGAACCTCCATCATTGTCAAAATGGCCTGATATAGGATGGAAACCCAACTCAAAAACTTCTAAGAGCGTTAATTTAAATACTTTAACTTCTGAAGAGGTTCAATCTTGGAAGCCAGGAGAGACACTGCTACTTAATGGAAAAATGCTTACTGGAAGAGATGCTGCTCATAAAAAAATTTCTGAAATGCTTAAAAATAATGAAAATCTTCCAGTAAACTTTAAGAATAGAGTTATTTACTATGTTGGTCCAGTTGATCCTGTTCGAAATGAGGTTGTTGGTCCAGCAGGTCCCACTACAGCAACAAGAATGGACAAATTTACAGATATTATTCTTCAAAAAACAGGTCTTCTAGCAATGATTGGAAAAGCAGAAAGAGGAGATCAAGCAGTAGAAGCAATAAGAAAGCAAAAATCAGCGTATTTAATGGCAGTTGGAGGAGCTGCTTACCTTGTTTCTAAAGCCATAAAAAAAGCAAAAGTTATTTGCTTTGAAGATCTAGGAATGGAAGCAATTTATGAATTTGAAGTAAAAGATATGCCCGTAACTGTTGCAGTAGATTCAAAGGGTACTTCAGTTCATGTCACAGGGCCAAAAAAATGGCAGAAAATAATTTCGTCCCGCTTAAACTAAATCAACTAAAAAAACTTTAAATAATTTGATAAACATTAATCCAATTAGTATATTTGACTCAGGAATAGGAGGTATATCAGTACTTAAATACATGAGAGTATTACTTCCTAATGAAAAGATAATCTATTTTTCAGATTCAGATTTTGCTCCCTATGGAAATAAATCTGAAAAACTTATTACAAAAAGAACATTAAATATCGCAGAGTTTTTAGTTTCTATGAATACTAAAATTATGATTATTGCATGTAATACTGCAACAGCTGCAGCTATATCTCAATTAAGAAAACTATATCCTGAACTATTACTCGTTGGAGTTGAGCCTGGACTTAAACCTGCAGCTGAAATAACACAATCAGGAAACATAGGAGTCCTTGCTACAGATACTACCCTTAAAAGCCAAAAATTTTTAAAATTAAAAGCCCAAATTAGTGATCTATTTAATGTTAATTTTTTTATTCAACCATGTCACGGGCTTGCAAACCAAATAGAAAAAGGTGAGTTAAATACTTTAAAAACAAAAAAAATGCTTCAAAATTTGATATTACCACTAATTAATGAAAATGTTGATACTATTGTCTTAGGATGCACACATTATCCATTTTTAAAAAATTTAATTATGGAAATAATTAAGCCAGAAATAAAAATAATTGATACAAGTATGTCTATTGCCAAACAAGCCTATAGTCTTTTAAATAAAAATAAATTAAATTTGAATGATTTTTGCTTAAGCGAAAAAATTTTAGGCTATACGACTGGAAAAAATAAAGTTCTTTATGACGCATTTAATATGCTTTTAAATTTAAAAATTCCTGTATCAAAAGTTAAAATTTATGATTAAGGAAAATAATTAGTTATCTAGCTTCATAGAAATTTCGTATAATGCAAATTTTAATTAAATTTTAAATTAATGGTGGCTGTAGCTCAGCTGGTAGAGTCCTGGATTGTGATTCCAGTTGTCGCGGGTTCGAGCCCCGTCAGCCACCCCATTTAAATATTTTAAAATCTGGAGTTTATATGGCAAAAATTATTGCTTCTAACGTAATTGGAATTATAGGCGGAAGTGGAGTTTATGAAATTTCAGGATTAAAAAAAACACGTTGGGAAAAAATTAACTCTTCATTTGGCAATCCTTCAGATGAAATATTATTTGGTGAACTTGAAGGGCAAAAATTAGTATTTCTTCCTCGACATGGAAGAGGTCACAAAATTCCTCCTTCAGAAATTAATTATAGAGCTAATATCGATGCATTCAAAAGAATAGGAGTTAGTGAAATTATTTCTTTAAGTGCAGTCGGTTCGCTAAAAGAGTCACTTGCTCCAGGAACATTTGTTATTGTTGATCAATTCATAGATAGAACTTTTTCAAGAAAAAATACTTTTTTTGGAAGTGGGTTTGTTGCGCACGTATCAATGGCTGAACCTGTTTGTTCTAAATTGGGTGACCATCTAGAAAATGTTGGAAAAAAAATAGGAATTTCTATTGTGAGAGGTGGAACCTATTTAGCAATGGAAGGTCCCCAATTTTCAAGTTTTGCTGAGTCTCAACTATATAGATCATGGAAATGTGATGTTATAGGAATGACTAATATGCCAGAAGCAAAATTAGCTCGTGAAGCTGAAATCTGCTACGCAAGTGTTTCTATGGTTACAGATTATGACTGCTGGCATGAAAGTCATGAAAGTGTTTCTGTTGAGCAAATAATAAATATTTTAAAATCTAATGCTGAAAACGGAAAAAAATTAATTAGTGAAACAGTTTTACATATAAAAAATGATATTAATATTTCAAAATGTAAATGTAAAAATGCACTTGAAAATGCAATAATTACCTCAAAAGATAACTTAGATAAAGAGGTATCTAAAAGATTATCAGCAATTTGCTACAGAATTTTAAATAAATAAAATCATGTCTACAAATTTGCGAAAGAAAATAATTGACTTTAGTAATTTAACGGAAATTAATCGCCTTAATAGAGGCACTTCAGGAAACTTAAGTGCCAGAAATGGAAAATATTTTCTGATTACACCTTCTGGAATTCCCCCAAAAGAAATTAAACAGGAAAATATTGTAAAATTAGATTTTAATGGAAAAATATTTGGTTCTGGTGTGCCTTCCTCAGAGTGGAAATTTCATAAAGATTTATATAAGAATCGCGAGGATATAAACGCAATTATTCATACTCACTCTACATATGCATCTTCTCTTTCATGTTTAAGAAAAAGTTTACCCGCTTTTCATTATATGATTGCAATTGCTGGAGGGGACTCAATTAGGTGCGCGCCATATGCTCTTTTTGGAACAGAAACGCTATCAAAACATGTTTTAAACGCAATTAGAGAAAGAAAAGCTTGTCTTCTTTCTAATCATGGTTTAATTTCAGTAGGTAAATCTTTAGAAGAGGCTTTATCAATCGCAATTGAAATTGAATCACTTTGTGAACAGTATATTCAATTGCTTCAATGTGGTGGACCAAAACTTCTTTCAAAAAAAGAAATGCAAATGGTTTTAGAAAAATTTGTCAATTACGGACCTAAATAAATAAATTAAATATGGACTTTACAAAATACATTAGAACTATACCTAATTATCCAAAACCTGGAATACAGTTTAGAGATATAACTACACTTCTTCAAAATGAAAAAAGTTATAAAGCCGTAATAAACGAATTAATAAATCGATATGAAAAAAAGGAAATCTCAGCAGTAGTTGGAATAGAATCAAGAGGTTTTATTTTTGCTGCGCCACTTGCATATGCTCTAGAAAAAAGTTTTGTCCTAGCGAGAAAACCAGGAAAATTACCCTTTGAAACTTTTGGACATGATTATGAATTAGAATACGGAAAAGATAGAATTGAAATTCATATTGATGCTTTTTCAAAAGGAGATAAAGTTTTATTAGTAGATGATTTATTAGCGACCGGGGGAACAGCTAATGCAACAGCAACACTAATTGAAAAAATGGGGGGGCATTTAATTGAATGTGCTTTTGTTGTTGATTTACCAGATGTTGGTGGTCGTAGATTATTAGAATCAAAAAATATCGAAGTGTTTTCTTTATGTAAATTTTCAGGAGATTAAATTGTCTAAAAATCTTCAGACTATTAGATGGATATCAAATGATAGTGACTACTATCTTGAAATGATTGATCAAAGAGTTTTACCTGAAAAAATAGAATACGTTAAATTTGACTCTGCTTTATCAGTTGCAAAAGGAATTACAGATATGGTTGTTAGAGGAGCTCCAGCAATCGGAGTTGCAGCTGCTTATGGAATAGCTCTTGAAAGTATAAGATTATATAAAAATAATGATTCTAACTTCCATAAAAATCTAGAAAAGGGTTTTTCAAAACTATCTGCAAGTCGTCCTACTGCTGTTAATTTATTTTGGGCTCTCAAGATAATGAAAGATTGTCTTAAAAAGCATATTGACAAAGATGCTAAATTTATTTCTAAAAACCTTCTAGACATGGCACATTTTTTGTACCATGATGATATTAGAATAAACAAAGAAATTGGAAATAATGGAGAAAAACTGATCAATGATAATTCTACAGTTTTAACTCACTGTAACGCAGGTGCCCTAGCGACTGCTGGTCACGGTACAGCATTAGGAGTAATAAGATCTGCTGTTGCTGGTGGAAAAAAAATTAGAGTTTTTGCAGATGAAACAAGACCCTTTTTACAAGGTGCTAGACTTACAACTTGGGAGATGTTGCAGGAAAACATTCCAGTAACTTTAATAACTGATGCAATGTCAGGATATTTAATGTCTAAAGGAGAAATTGACACGGTAGTTGTTGGAACAGATAGAGTAGCTGCTAATGGAGATGTGGCAAATAAAATCGGTACTTATATGCTGGCAGTTTTAGCTAACAGACATAATATTCCGTTTTACGTAGCTTGTCCCACTTCTTCAATAGATCTTAACATTAAGACAGGATCAGAAATACCAATTGAGGAGAGAGATCCATCAGAAGTCCTAGGATTCGGAGAATATCAATGGGCTCCTAAAACTGTCTCTGTAAGAAACCCAGCATTTGACATAACTCCTAGTGAATTAGTAAATGCACTAATTACTGAAAAAGGATTAATATATAATACAGAATTTTCAAAAATTAAATCCTACTTATAAATAAAATAAAATTTTATTTCCAAAACTTGCATTTGGTCTCTTCTTTTTTTGTAAAAGCCTCCTCCCCAGGTATTACTTGAACTTGATTAAAATAGTCCCAGTCGTATTTTGATTCTTCTGGTTTTTTAACTTGCATCAAAAACATATCATGTATCATCCTACCATCAGGTCTTACATATCCATTTTTAGCAAAAAAATCATTTATTTTTGAAGATTTCATTTTTTGCATAACCTTATCGCCATTATCACTATCAATTGATTCTACTGCTTTTAAATAGAAACTTGCTGCTGAATAATTGGCAGCTTGATTCATTGATGGAGCATTTTTATTTCTTATCATATATTTTTTTGACCAATTTCTTGTTTCTTCATTAGAGTCCCAATACCATCCGTCGGTAAAATACATGCCTTGAGTTAATTCTAAACCTAATGCGTGAATATCATTTATAAACATTAAAAGTCCGGCAAGCTTCATTTTTTTATTAACACCAAATTCACTTGCTGCTTTAATAGAATTAACGGTATCTCCACCAGCGTTAGCTAAACCTAAAACCTGAGCTTTTGAGCTTAATGCTTGTAATAAAAAAGATGAAAAATCAGAAGTAGCAAGAGGATGTCTAACAGAACCTACAACCTTTCCTCCGTTTGAATTTATTACGGAAGTTGCATCCTTCTCTAATGAAATTCCAAAGACATAATCAGCTGTTAAGAAAAACCAATTTTTATCCCCTTGAGAAACAAGAGCACCACTAGTACCTCTAGAAAGAGCGACAGTGTCATATGCATAATGAATTGTATAAGGGGTGCACTCTTCATTTGTTAATCTTGAAGTAGCTGCTCCAATGGCAATAAAAGGTTTTTTTTTCTCATGAGCAACTTTAGCCATCGCTAAATTAGTTGAGGAATTTGTTCCTCCAATTAATAAATCTAAACCTTGTCTATCAAACCACTCTCTTGCTTTTGTGGCTGCAATATCTGCTTTATTTTGATGATCAGCTGAAATTAAAATTATTTTTTTTCCATTAACTTTTCCACCAAAATCTTCAATTGCCATTTTTATAGCATCTGCACCTGAAGGACCATCAACATCTGCATAAACCCCAGACATATCAGTAATAAAACCAATTTTAATAACGTCATCTGAAATCTTAGCAAAAACAGAATTACTTAGTATTACTATAAGACAAAAATTCAAATAAAATAATGTTTTGTATAATTTTTTCAATGTTATACCCCTTAATTAGTAAAATATTTTTGAATAAAATTTGCTATACATAATACATTAAACAACATCATCAGTAATTTGATATAACATGTTTATTAAAGTACTAACATCAGATTTTTTCAAAAAGCTATTTCCAGTTAATAATTGTCTAAACTTTTTTGCGCCTGGGACTCCACTCATCAAACCATACATATGACGAGTAATGCTATTAATACTCACTTTTTCTAATTGCATTTGGCTCAAAATATAACTAGACATTTCCTCTATTATCTTAGGCCGAGTTTTTGGAGTATTTTTGTCATTATAAAATTTAGAATCAAAGACTGACATTAAATAAGGATTACTATATGCTTCTCTTCCAATCATAACACCGTCTACAAAATTTAAATGAAATTCAATTTGTTTTAAAGTTTTTATTCCGCCATTTATTATAATATTTATTGATGGAAAATCCTTTTTTAGTTGGTAAACATAATCATATTTAAGAGGTGGAATTTCCCTATTTTGTTTAGGTGTTAGACCTGACAAAATAGCATTTCTTGCATGAACAATAAAAGTTCTACAACCAGCGTTTGAAACTATTCCAACAAAATCTCTTAAAAAATCGTATGAATTTGTATTATTTATCCCAATTCTGTGTTTAATTGTTACTTCTAAACTAACTGAATCCTTCATTGCCTTTATACAATCAGCTACAAGATTTGGATTTTCCATCAAACTTGCTCCAAATGCTCCCTTTTGAACACGCTCAGAAGGACAACCACAATTCAAATTGACTTCGTTGTATCCCCAATTTTCTGCAAATTTAGAACATTTTGCAAGGTTATTAGGCTCGCTTCCGCCTAATTGCAGAGCAACTGGGCGTTCTTCATCACTAAAATCTAAAAGTCTAGACAAATTACCATTAATTAAAGCGTCACTTGAAATCATTTCAGAATATAAAAGTGTATATTTTGTTATTAATCGGTGGAACGTACGACAATGTCTGTCAGTACAATTCATCATTGGAGCAACTGATAAAATATTCTTATATTGTGATTTTTTTTTAAACATTAATCTTAACTTTTAACTTAGGTTATTATCTAAATATTAAATTTTTTAATAATCAAATAGCGTTTATAACAAAAATGGAAATAAATACATCAAACTATTGGATGCCTTTTACTGCTAATAGACAATATAAAAAAAAACCTAGATTAGTTATTTCTGCTAAAGGAATGTACTATACCTCCATTGAAAAAAAACCAATTCTTGACGGAACAGCTGGTTTGTGGTGCGTTAATGCAGGGCATTCACATCCGAAAATAAAAAAAGAACTAATTAATCAATTATCTGAATTAGATTTTGCTCCTCCATTTCAAATGGGTCACCCAAAAGTATTTGAAGCAGCAAATAATCTTTCAAAACTAGCTCCAATTGAACTTGACAATATTTTTTTTTGTAGCAGCGGTTCAGAAGCTGTTGATACTTCTTTAAAAATAGCATTAGCTTATCAAAAAATTGTTGGTAATTCAAAAAGAAAAAAATTAATTGGTAGAGATCGTGGTTACCACGGAGTAAATTTTGGTGGATTAGCTGTAGGAGGCATACCTCAAAATAGACAATTATTTAAAGATAAAATAAATGATATCGATCACATTAGACATCCATTAGATATTAAACGTAATTCATTTTCTCAGGGAATGCCTATATTTGGAAATGAATTTGCTGATGAATTTGAATCTGTACTTTTAAAGAATCATGATCCTGAAACGATTGCAGCATTAATTATCGAACCAGTACAAGGATCAACCGGCGTAATAATTCCTCCAAAAGGCTACTTACAAAAGATAAGATCAATTTGTGATAAGTATGGAATATTGCTGATTTTTGATGAGGTAATAACAGGCTTTGGCCGACTTGGAACACCATTTGCTGCTAATTTTTTTGGCGTAATTCCAGATATTATTTGTTGCGCAAAAGCACTTACTAATGCAGCTGTTCCCATGGGGGCAGTTATCTTAAACAAAAAAATTTATAGCTCATTCATGGAACTTCAAGATGAAAATATAATAGAATTTTTTCATGGATATACTTACAGCGGGCACCCCCTTGCATGTGCAGCAGCAATTTCTGCAATGAAAGTTTATGAAGAAGAAAAATTATTTGAACGAACAAAACAAATATCTCCAATATTTGAAAAATATGCTCATAAATTAAGAGATTTTCCATACGTCATCGATATAAGAAATTTAGGATTGATTTGCGGGATAGAATTAAAACCAATCAAAGGACATCCTACTGCTCGAGCTTATAAAGTTTTTGAAAAATGTTTTTGGGAAAAAAATATTTTAATTAGGACCACTGGCGATATAATTGCATTATCACCTCCATTGATAATTAATGAAGAGCAAATATCTTATGTTTTCAAGAGTATTGGTGAAGTTTTAAAAGAAATCTAAAATTATTGTTAATTCAAGTTCTGGAGGCTTTTTTTCGCTCATGCTCTTTTAAAAAACGTTTTCTAAGTCTGATACTTTTTGGAGTAATCTCTACTAATTCATCTTCATTTATAAATTCTATAGCGTATTCTAATGATAATTTTATTGGGGTAACAAGTTTAACAGCTTCATCAGTCCCAGATGCTCTAACATTCGTTAATTGTTTGCCTTTCGTAGGATTGACAACTAAATCATTTTCTCTAGAGTGAATACCAACTATCATTCCTTCATAAATTGGAGTATTGTGTGAAACAAACATTTTTCCTCTCTCTTGTAACTTCCACAAAGAGTATCCAACTGCAGTCCCGTTTTCACTTGAAATTAAAACACCATTTTTTCTTCCAATTATTAAATTTTTTGATTCATCAATTGGAAAGTATCTATCAAAAACATGACTCATAAGTCCTGTTCCTCTAGTTATTGTAAGAAATTCACTTTGAAAACCAATTAAACCTTTTGTAGAAACTTTATAATCAAGTCTCACTCTTCCTTTACCATCTAAATTTATATCTAATAATTCACCTTTTCGTCTACCTAATTCTTCCATAATATTTCCTTGATGAATCTCTTCAATATCAACTGTTAAATTTTCAAATGGTTCAGATTTAACATTTTTGATTATTTTATGAATTACTTTCGGCTTTGATACGGCTAACTCATATCCCTCTCTTCGCATATTTTCTAATAAGATTGTTAAATGAAGTTCTCCTCTTCCAGATACGCTAAAAACCTTATCATCATTAGTAGGGGTTACCTTTAAAGCAACATTTGATTTTAATTCACGATCTAATCTTTCTTTAAGCTGTCTACTTGTAACATACTTTCCCTCTTTACCAGCTAAAGGGGACGTATTCACCATAAGATTTAAATTTAAGGTAGGCTCGTCTACATTTAATAAAGGTAAAGGATCGAAAAAATCAGTTGAACAAACTGTACTACCTATCGACAATTCATCGATACCATTTATTAAAACAATATCTCCGGCCATTGCCTTTTTAACAATAACTCTATCTAAACCTTTAAAATTTAATACTTGTTTGATTTTAGCGTTTTTAGGTTTTGATCCTAATCCATCAAAAACAACAACATTTTGATTTGGTTCTATTACTCCTCTACTAACTCTTCCTATACCTATTTTTCCTACAAATGAAGAGTAATCAAGAGAAACAATTTGTAATTGGAGTGGTCCATTCACATCATCATCCCTAACTGGAGCATATTTCAAAATTGCCTCAAATAATGGTGACATGTTGCCTGTTTTAGCCCTGCTATCTAAAGAAGCGTATCCGGATAATGCTGAAGCGTAAATAATAGGGAAATCTAATTGGTTTTCATTAGCCCCTAATTTATCGAATAACTCAAAAGTAGCATTTACAACCCAATCTGGACGAGCTCCGAATCTATCAACTTTATTTACGACAACAATTGGATTCAAACCAAGAGCTAATGCTTTTTTTGTTACAAAACGTGTTTGAGGCATTGGACCCTCAACAGCATCAACAAGAAGCAAAACTGAATCGACCATTGATAAAACTCTTTCAACTTCTCCACCAAAATCTGCGTGACCAGGAGTGTCAACAATATTTATGTGTGTTCCATGGTATTCAACAGCACAATTTTTTGAGAGTATCGTAATACCCCTCTCTTTTTCCAAATCATTTGAATCCATAACTCTTGCATCTACTTTCTGATTTTCACGAAAAGTTCCAGATTGTTTTAATAATTGATCAACAAGAGTGGTTTTACCATGATCAACATGAGCGATTATTGCAATGTTTCTGATAGTTCTGTTAATGGCTGACATAGCCTTTGAATTTCATATGATAAATAATCAATTATATCATTTCCGTTTTTTAACAAAAATCTATGGTGGCTTAACCACTTAAATTAATTTACTTTAACTTATAAAAATTTGATACTAATCTCTCTGGTGCTAAAACACCGAAATCAGTAATTCGTCCTGTGCCAATTAAACTATTTGTTTCTTTACTATAAACTCTAACTCTTCCTTTAAAATGTGGGAAAGATAAACCTTCTTTGTGTAACGAAAGTCGTTGACCATTATAGAAGCGAAATATCAATTCTTTACTCAATTTCAATATAGGAAAAGATTTCAATAATGAATCACAAGGTAACAATAATTTTATTCTTGATTCAAAATTTAAGTTTTTAATAATATCTAAGTTATAAGAATTTTCTATTTTTAGTTCATCTACTTTTTTTCTTCTAAGAGCAATTAAATGAGCACAAGAACCTAATGCTTTTCCAATATCCTCTCCTAAAACTCTTATGTATGTTCCTTTTGAACATGAAATCATTAATTTTATTTTTGGTAAATTGAATTCTAAGATATTTATACTATGAATCAATACTTCTCTTGGGCTAATATCTACCTCTATTCCCTCTCTAGCATACTTATATAAAGGTTTTCCATTTTTTTTTATGGCAGAAAATTTATGAGGTACTTGTTTAATCAGACCTTCAAAATTTTTTAATATTTTTTCGAGTTTTATTTTATCAAAATTAAATGGTAACCTTTCAACAATATCACCCTCTAGATCGCCTGTAGATGTTTTGATGCCAAAAAAAAGAGTTGTCTCATATGTTTTTTTTGCTTCTAAAAAACTTTGGCTAAATTTTGTAGCTTCGCCAAAACATAGTGGAAGTAGACCCGAAGCAAAAGGATCAAGCGTACCTGTGTGTCCAATTTTATTGGCATTAAATAAAGACTTCACAACCATCATTGATTTATTACTTGACAAACCTATTGGCTTATCAAAAAGTAAAACACCGTCCATCTTTAAGCTCATCAAAAAAATTAGTTATTTACTGATAAAAGATCTTCAAGGAGTACTGTTAATCTTTGAAAAATTAACATTATCAATTAACTTTGATAAAGTGATCGCATCTATTGCTGATTTATCATAGATAAAACGAAGGTATGGTAGAGAGTGAATCACTATACACTTTGATAACTTTAAACGAAGAAAACTTGCTGACTTTGTGAGACCTAATAAAGTATTTTTAATTGATAATTCGTCATCTACAAGAGTTGTAAAGTAAATTTTTGCGTGTTTATAGTCATTCGAAAGAAGAACATCAGTTATTGTAATGATACCGACTCTAGGATCCTTCACTTCAGAAGAAATAATTCGAGACAAATCACGTTTTATTTGATTTGCCAAACGACCTAATCTTAATGATGGAGATTTGTTAATCCTACTCATCTAGAGCGACCTAGCAACCTCATGAACTTCAAAAATTTCTAATTGGTCCATTTCTTTAATGTCATTATAGTTTTTTAAAGATAACCCACATTCAAATCCTGACTTAACTTCCTTTACGTCATCTTTATAACGCTTCAATGAATCAAGCTCTCCAGTCCAAATTACAACATTGTCTCTTAATAATCTTACTGAAGCGCCACGTTTTACAAATCCCTCTAATACAAAACATCCTGCGATTGATCCAACTTTACTGACTGAAAAAACCTGACGAATTTCGACTAGCCCTATTGATTTTTCTTTTTGTTCAGGTGAGAGCATTCCTGACATTGCTGCTTTAATCTCATTTATTACATTATAAATAATATCGTAATATCTAATCTCTATTCCTGATGACTCAGCTAATTTTCTTGCAGTAGCGTCTGCTCTAACATTAAATCCTAATATAACTGCTTTTGATGCTAAAGCTAAGTTTATGTCCGACTCACTAATACCACCAACAGCTGCATGAACAACTTGTACCTTAACTTCATTTGTAGATAATTTCTGTACAGATGTAATTAAAGCTTCTTGCGAACCTTGAACATCTGTTTTAATAATCAACGCTAAATTTTTAACATTTTCCTCACTCATTTGTTCAAACATGTTTTCTAGTTTTGCTGCTTGTTGCTTCGCCAACTTAACATCACGGTATTTACCCTGTCTAAATAATGCAATTTCTCTTGCTTTTCTTTCATCAAGTAAAACAAATATTTGTTCTCCAGCTACTGGTACGTCAGTTAAACCTTGAATTTCTACAGGAGTAGAGGGACCAGCTGAAAAACAGGTTTTACCGTTCTCATCAAACATTGCTCTTACACGACCATAAGAAGAACCAGCTAAAACAATATCACCTCTTTTTAAAGAACCAGATTGAACCATAACAGTTGCAACTGGGCCTCTTCCTTTATCTAGTTTTGCCTCTATTACTAAACCTCTTGCAGCTGAATCTATTGGTGCTTTTAGTTCAAGAATTTCCGCCTGCAAAAGAACATTTTCTAATAAATCATCTATGCCCTTACCAGTCTTTGCTGAAACAGATATAAAAGGAGACTCACCTCCAAATTCTTCTGGAACAACCTCTTCGGAAATAAGTTCCTGTTTTACTCTTTCAGCATTTGCACCTTCTTTATCTATTTTATTAATGGCAACCACTAACGGAACATTTGCAGCTTTTGCATGAGAAATTGCTTCTTTTGTTTGCGGCATAACACCGTCATCAGCGGCAACTACAATTATTACAATATCAGTTGCTTTTGCCCCCCGAGCTCTCATTGCAGTAAATGCTTCATGACCCGGAGTATCCAGAAAAGTAATTTTACCTTTTGGAGTTTTAACATGATATGCACCAATATGTTGAGTAATTCCACCTGCTTCACCTGACGCAACTTTTGATCTTCTAATATAGTCTAGAAGTGAAGTTTTCCCATGATCTACATGTCCCATCACTGTTACAACAGGAGCACGAGGCAATTTTTCGTAATTAACGGCTTCATTACCATCATCTAACACTGATTCTGGGTCATCAAGTTTTGCTGCGTGCGCTACATGACCCATCTCTTCAACAAGAATCATAGCGGTTTCCTGATCTAAAACTTGATTTATAGTTACCATTTGCCCCAAATTCATTAAATGTTTTATAACTTCAGATGCTTTAACAGACATTTTATGAGCCAATTCAGCTACTGTAATTGTTTCTGGGACATGAACTTGCTTTATAACAATCTCGGTAGGTGCTTGAAAGTTTGACTCTCTTTCTTCTATTTGTGTATTTTTCTTTGAACGATTATTTGATCTCCAACCATCTCTTACTCCAGGATTATTTCCTCTTTTTATTCCTATATTTGGTTGTCTTTTTTTTGATTCATCTTGCCATGTTGAGGAAACATTTGCAGACTTTATAGATTTTTTTTCACTAGACTTTTTATCTTCTTTTTTTTCTAAGCTTTTTTTATCAATAGGTCTATGAAGTGTACCTTCAGATCTTTTTGAGATGCTTTTTTTGAATTTCTCTTCAATATTTTTTAATTCTTTCGTTGGAGTCATCATAGCTTTAATCTGAGCAACTTCGTTAGCGACATCTTTGCGAGCTTTATCAGATAAGAAATTTGAATTATCTCCTTGATTTTTTTCAGAGTCTAGCAATTTATCACTTATACTCTTAATTTTTTTATTATTTGAAGTATCTAATTTGGATTCTTTTTCTTGAGAAAGAATTTTATCTTTATCTTCATCATTATTAACTATTTTAGAAATAACCTTATCATCTGATTCAAAACTTTCAACTGTTTCTTGCTTATCAAAAATTTCTTTAGATAAAATATCTTGATCCTTTTTATTTAAACTACTATTTAAAGAAAAATCTTTTGCATCTTCTCTTTTAATAAAAGTTCTTTTTTTTCTTACTTCAACTTGTATAGTTCTAGACTTTCCACTTGGATCGGCTTGTTTTATCTCTGAAGTTTCCTTTCTAGTTAAAGTAATTTTTTTCTTTGCCCTCTCGTTTTTTCTAGCCCTAACTACTTTTAAATGGCCCAATAGTTTATCTTTATCTTCTCTAGAAAGATGATCTTCTTGAGAATTTTTCTTAACACCTGCAGCAGCCAATTGCTTTAACAATAAATCTGCAGGCATCTTCAATTCGGAAGCAAATTCTGATACATTATCACTCGACATTATTACCTCTTTTACAAATCATAACTTTAATGACTAAAATTTTACTTATTCTCTACCAATTCCCAAACCTTTTGCTGAAGAACTTTAGCTCGCTCATCATATTTAGAATCTATTAACTGCATTTCTTCATCTGTTACATCTTTGAACTCATCCTTAATTAGTTGTTTTGCACGATCAGTCGAGAGAGCAATAATTGCTCCAAACTCGTCGTAAGCCAGTTCAGAAAAAGCTTTTATATTTTTTATTCCAACTAATCCCAGCTTTCCAGCTACTGTTCGATCCATTCCCTCTAACCCAAGTAATGAATCATCCATGCCTTCTAGTCCTTCTTCAGAAGCTAACGCCTCGGAAAGCAATGATTCTTTTGCCCTATTTCTAAGTTCATTCACAGTTTCCTCGTCAAAAGCTTCAATTTCAAGCATTTCAGATATAGGAACATAAGCAACTTCTTCTAATGAAGAGAAACCCTCATGAGATAATATATCTGCAACTTCTTGATCAACATCAAGTTTTTCCATAAATAAAACTCTAATAGTAGCTGCTTCAGAAGCAACCTTATCAGCAGATTCTTCGGCAGTCATAATATTAATCTGCCAACTTGTAAGATCACATGCTAATCTAACATTTTGACCGCCTCTTCCTATCGAAATTGCTAAGTTTTCTTCATCTACAACAACATCCATGGAATGTTTTTCCTCGTCAACAACTATTGACGAAACGTTTGCCGGTGCAAGAGCACCAATCACGAATTGAGCAGGATCATCCGACCACAAAACTATGTCAACTCTTTCTCCTGACAATTCAGAAGTGACACTTTGGACTCTTGAGCCTCGCATACCAACACATGTTCCAATTGGATCAATACGCTTATCTTCAGTATAAACAGCAATTTTTGCTCTAACTCCAGGATCTCTTGCTGAAGACATAATTTTTAATAGTCCTTGCTCTATTTCAGGAACTTCTAGTTCGAACAATTTTGTTATAAATTCAGGAGCAGTCCTAGACAAAAAAATCTGTGGTCCTCGAATACTTCGATCTATTTTAAATATGTAAGCTCTTACGCGATCACCTGTTCGAAGATTTTCTTTTGGAATCATATGCTCACGTTGAAGTCTTGCCTCTATTTTACCTGATTCAATTATTGCATCACCCCTTTCCATGCGTTTAATTGTGCCATTAACAAGAGAGTCACCTCTTTCAAGAAAATCATTTAAAATCTGCTCCCTTTCAGCATCTCGAATTTTCTGCAAAACTACTTGTTTTGTGTCTTGAGCAAACCTTCTACCAAATTCAACAGAATCAATAATTTCTTCAATATAATCGTCCACTTCAATATCTTCAATTTGCTCTTTCGCTTCAAAATGAAGAATTTCTTGATCAGCTAATTGAAGACCAGCTTCATCCGGAACAACATGCCATCTTCTATATGTTTCAAAACCTCCATTATTTCTATCAATAGCTACCCTAATATCTATATCTCCTTTATATCTTTTTTTTGTAGCCTGAGCTAAAGCGTGTTCTAGTGCATTAAAAACAATTTCTTTGTCTACATTTTTTTCTCGAGCCAAAGCATCTACAAGCATCAAAATTTCTCTACTCATTTTTTAACCTTAAAATCAATTTTTGGAACTAATCTCGCAACGTCAATTTCCGAAAAATTTAACTCTATAATGTAAGATTTTTTTCCATCAATAACATTTAATTTAATTAAATTATTAACTGGTTGTAAAATTTTCCCCTTGAAATTTTTTCTTCTTCCTCCAAATTTCGGAAATTTTAACTTTACAACTATTTCGCAATCAACAAACCTTAAAAAATCTGCAAATTTTACTAATCTTCTATTTAACCCAGGAGAAGAAACCTCAAGTCGACTAAATTCAACATTTTCAACAGCTAACACATGCAATAGTTGTTTTGTTACAACTTCACAATCGTTAACATTGATATTTTTTTTTGGATCTATCAAATCAATAAATATTTTTAATTCTCCTTTTGCACTCTGATTAATTTCTATTAATTCATAACCTAAATTGATAATAGTTTTTTCAATTAAAGAAGTTTTAGACAAAATTCACTCTATAAATTTAAATTTGCAAAAAAAAATGGGCATAAGCCCATACAATATTGTTGCAAAATATTTAATATTTCATACAAATCTAACATTATTATATTCTATTAGTTTATTAACCGCAATTGCAGAAGTTTAGATTTCGTAATTCCAAAAAAGAATTTAATTTTTTATTATTTTTGTGTTTTTTAAAGTTTTCATCAAAAAACAAGTTATTTTAATTAATTTTTTTTCGACGCTGAATTGATTCTTCTATTCGATATTTTGAATAACTTTCATTTACACTACTAAATCCAAGTGAAGTTTGTAGAGGATCTGGTTGTCTAAAAGCTTTTTTATTGTTTAAGTTCTTATTTCTTCCGTTTAGATTTCCAGAGCTGTGTTTATTTTTCTTTTTAGTAGTTATATTTTGGGTATTGTTTACGCCTTTTTCTAAACCACAATTAACAAAAAGTTCTCTGACATTATTTTCGCTTAATTCTTCCCATCGTCCTCTTCGAAGATTGCTTGATAGCACCAATGGCCCATACCTAATTCTAATCAACCTTGAAACTGTAAGTCCTATATCTTCAAACATTCTTCTTACTTCTCTATTTCTTCCTTCTGAGATTACAATCCGATACCATCTATTTGTTCCATCACCACCCGCCTCTGATAATTTAGAAAACTTTGCAATTCCATCTTCTAATATAATTCCAGTGAGTAATTTTTTTTTCATATTTTCATCTAATAAACCAAATATTCTAACTGCATATTCTCTTTCAAAACCAAATTTGGGATGAGATAACCTATTAACTAATTCTCCTGAAGTTGAAAAAGCCAACAAACCTTCAGTGTTAAAATCTAATCTACCAATAGATAACCACTTGCCATTTTTAATTTTTGGCAATTTATCAAAAACAGTAGGTCGACCCTCTGGATCATTATGACTAACAATTTCACCTGTTGGTTTATGGTAAATTAAAACTCTTGGTGGTTTTTGAGATATTTTTCTATGTAATAATTTACCGTTAACTCTAACTTGATCAGAAGGCAAAATTCTTTGTCCTACATGCGCTGGCTCACCATTTACAGATACTCTTCCTGATATAATTTGGTCTTCCATTTCTCTTCTTGAACCTAAACCTGCTTCGGCTAAGACTTTGTGTAGTTTTGGAACCTCATCATCTGATGAAAAATCTTTTCTAACATTTTTTTTAGAATAAAAATTTTTATTTATATTCTCATCTCTTTCATTAATGCTTTTATCATAAGAATCTGAAGTAACAAAATTAAAAATTCCGTCGGTATGAGTTGCTACAAAGTTATTCTTTATAAAATTTTGATTTTTTCTACCAAAATTACTTTTAGGTAACTTATTTTTATTCGAAACTTTTTTTTGTTCTTTATAATTAGTATTGGATTTTTTTTCATATGAATTATTCTGCTTAATTATCTTCGAATCAATTAAAGAGTCAGCTTTTTTCTCTATTGATCTATTTCTTCTGTATGACCTAAGACCTCTTGCTCCACGCTTATAATTATTTTTATTCTGTTTTTCTGATTCAGACTTTGGTTGAGAAGCTTTTTCTTTATCAGCCTGACTTTTCTTCTGGTCAAGTAATTCACTTTCCTTTTGAAAATCAAAATCAATTTGTTTTTTATTTTCAGTCATCATAAATTTAATTAAAAAAAACTTACTATATTACTTTGTAAAAAATTTCAAAAATTAATTTGTTTTTTTTATACTTTTTCCGAGTAAATTTTGCTTTATTGAATCCTCATTTAAATTCTTTTCAAATTCTATTGGGTACTGATTAATTTTATTTTGAAAACCATTACCAAAATTTTTAAAAAAATCCTCATTCCCAATAAACAATTTTTCTTGAGAATGCTTCAATGAAGGAAGATCTTCAAGTGATAGCAAACCAAGATCGTCTAAAAACTTTTTTGTAGTTGCCAGTAGTTCTGGTCTTCCCGGAACTTCGCGATGCCCAACAATATCAATCCATCCACGATCCTCTAATAACTTCAAAGCATTAGAATTGAAAGAAACACCCCTAATTTCTTCAATATCTCCTCTTGTCACAGGTTGTTGATAAGCTATTATTGCGAGAGTTTCTAGAGTAGCTCGAGAATACTTAGGAGGTTTATTCCTATTCATTTTATCTAGGTAAATTTTCATTTCAGGTTTTGTTTGAAAACGCCAACCAGAAGAAACTTTTACCAATTCAAGACCCTTTTCATTCCACTCTAGTGAAATTTCGCTAATTAAAGAATTTAAAAAATTAAAGTCAAACTTAAAACTAGATTCTTCATCAATATTTCCAATAATCTTTTTTATATCTTCATATGATAGTGGTTCATTAGAACAGAGAAGAATCGTCTCGAGAACTTTTTTAACCTCAGTTTTAATCATTTATAAAAATTAAAGGTCAGACTAAAAAATCTGACAAATAGTAAGAGCAAACTAGAAGCAAATGCAAAGAGAATACAAAAGAACTAAAACTTTATCAACCCTGATAAAGATAAATTATGAATTTCATCTAATGAATTATTTTTTAAAATTTCATAGATTATAGAGCAAGTTTTAAATCTTGTCATTCAAATATTTTATTATTAACTTAGTAATATTTTTAATCTACTTAACAAAACTTAAAAATTTTCAATTAAAAGTTTTCCACAAGCTATTTTCATCAATACATCATCGATAGTTTCTGGAAAGATAGTTCGGAAGTCAGTTGGTTCACTATCTGTATGAACCATACTTCCTCTTCCTTTTGGATGAGTAAACCATGAAAAAGATAATATCCTGGTCGTTTCTCTTGCACAATTATATTCACTTTTTTCTTTATTCGAAATATAAACCTTTTCAGCTATCTCTTGAGATGTTTTATAATTTTTTAAATTCCAAAGAGATGAAATGTCTCCCTCTTTCTTTATACTATTGAAATCAACAAAAAGTATGTAATTATCCTTTCCAAGGTTCCCTGTATCGGCAACCTTAGTCCACTCCGCTTTTAAATCCGAAGATACTAAAAAAAATAATAGTGAAACCAATAAATTAAACATGATTTTTTTTTGCAAAAATAATAGTTTATTTTTTTAATCCCCCCTCATACCTATTTCGAATCACTCAAAATCTAATGGCTAAAATATTTTCATACATTTTAAATCTTCCTTAGTACTTTCAGAATCTACGCTTATTGCATGTTATTTGGATTAAAATTTCATTAAACAAGATTATAATTTAACAAAATTACTTACTTGTCATAAATAATTTTATAAATATTCCAAAAAATGTACACTAATCTTATTTAAGCAAATTAATTATTTAATTTATTTATAAATGTATTATTATACCAATACTAGTGTGATCTAAAAAGTTTACTATCACTGATAGTATGCAAAAAAGTACAAAAAAAACAAAAATAATTTGATTTTACACATAAGTATTAAAATAATATTTTGTAAAACCCTAAAATTATTACTTATTGTAAAAGAAACAATTAATAATCCATTTATTCACTTTTAATAATATTAATTTTAAAATATTTTTTATGATCCAAAAACCAAGTTTTGTCATCGTTCAAGCTGGAGGAAGAGGAAGCAGGTGTAGACATCACACTTGGAATAAGCCAAAGTGCCTTGTTTCTGTTAACGGAAAACCACTAATATATCATTTATTCGAAAAATTTAATGAGTCTAAATTTATTATTATCGGAGACTATTTGTTCGATGTTTTAGAAAAATATCTTCAAGTAAATCCTCCAAAAATAAGTTTCGAATTAATCAGAACTAATGAAAAAGGAACTTGTTCAGGAATTGATAAAGCTTTATATAAAATTCCAAAAAATAAGTCATTACTTATTACCTGGAGTGACGTAATAATAAGTAAAATGCCTAATTTGAGCCTTGTTCCTGGATACGACGACAGACCAATAATTTTCACAACTTCATCATTTACGTGTCGTTGGTCGATATCAGAAAAAGGATTACTTAATGAATTTCCCTCTACTACTCATGGAATCCCTGGTATTTTTTTCTTCAGTAAAACAAAATTTTTACCCTCTCCCCCCCCAAATGGTGAATTTGTAAGGTGGTTTTCAAATACTATTAAAAAATTTTCATCAGTTAATTGTGATGATTTAGAGGAATTAGGAGATTTTGAAAATATAGAGATAAGTAACGAAAAGTCAGGTTTTAGTAGATTTTTTAATAAAGTAGAAATCTTTGAAAATAAGGTAATCAAAACTGTTTTAGATAAAAATTTCAGTAAAGTTCACGAAAATGAAGTCAATTGGTATGGGGAAGTATCAAAACTAAATTTCAAACGTATTCCAAAAATTTTTTCTACAAATCCTTTGACCTTAGAAAAGATTAAAGGGAAACATCTTTTTCAGATTAATGATTTAAACCATAGAGAGCATAGATCAGTTTTAGTCGACTATATTGAATCTTTAAATTCTTTACATGAAAAAATGAATAAACAATCCTCGATTAAAGACTTAGAAAAAGTATATATTGATAAAACTATCGAGAGGGTAAAAAGCGTTTCAGATTTAATTCCTGGCTTTAATTCAAAAAGTATGACAATAAATGGAAAAAAATGTAAAAATATTTTTTTTGAAGATTCTTCTAATTTTTTACAAGAAATACTTCCTTATATTTTAAATAAAAATTTTTCTCCAATACATGGGGATCCAACTTTTTCAAATACAATTATTGATTCAAATTTAAAAGTTTGGTTTATCGACCCTAGAGGATATTTTGCTGAGAATGGTATTTTTGGTGATCCATTTTACGATTTCGCAAAATTATACTATTCTGCTATAGGAGGTTATGATTTATTTAATAGACGAAAATTTAAGCTTCATATCGATGATACTACAGTTGAAGTATTAATAGAACCTCCAAAATTAATGACAACATCAGAAGATATTTTTCGAGAATATTTTCAAAGTAATTTAATTAAAATAAAATTGATTCACAGTTTAATTTGGTTGTCTTTTGCCGGTTACACAAAAGATGATTTAGATTCAATTATTGCATCATTTTATCTTGGACTATATTGGTTTGAAAATGCTCAATTAGAAATTTAATGATAATCCAACTTAGCACACTCAATCATTCATGGTTCATAGATCTAGATGGAACTATAATTAAACATAATGGTCACCTAATAAAAAATGAAAAAATATTAAAAGGAGTAGAAAATTTTTGGGCAAAAATTCCAAAAAAAGATAAAATTATTCTTACCACTGCAAGAAGAAAAGAAGACTTTAAACAAGTATTGGTCTTGCTTAATTCTTTAGATTTAAGATTTGATCATATTATTTTTGATTTACCGTTAGGTGAGAGAATTTTAATAAATGATATTAAACCTAGTGGATTAAAAACTGCAATTGCAATTAACGCAGAACGTGACAAAGGTTTAGATTTTATTAAATTAAATATTAAATAAAAATATGAATGAAAAAGAAGGAATAAATATTTTAAACGGAGATCTTCCTGTTTATGTATTGGAGGGTCACGTTGGCGACGTCTTTAATATGGTTGTCCACTCTAGTAAACGGTTGATTGGAAAAAGCTATTATTTTATGTGCGCTGAAAATCAAATTGATTTAGTTACATACCTAGTGAGTAATTACAAAACACCTCCTATTCAAATTATTTCTGTTTCTAATGTATGGGGAAGCATTAGAGAAAGTTTTGAGGCTAAAAATAAACTTCCTGGCGGAATCGTTCAACCAAAAGATGATAAAGGAGGACCAAAATTTTTGTGGGCAGACCCATCAGATTTTGACTACTTAATGCCGCTAGAAAAAAAAGATATAGATTCCTGGATTAATTTCTTTTGCGAAACTAATCTCGAAAAAGATTTTCCAAATATGTCAGTTGTTTTTTTTACAAAGGCATCACCAAATATTCCAATTAAAATAAATATCCCATTTGATACTATGGTACCTGAGCTAAAAAAAATGGGTTTAGAAAATATTTTTGCAAATGTGAGTGGACATAAATACTATGGTGATGAAACTGTTCCTGGAGCCACCTCAATTAACCTAACGCTCAGAGAAATTATTTCTATGGTTTATCGTAGAAAAAAAAGTATACTTTTAATCGGCTTAAGAAGTGGGATTTTTGACTGTTTTAGATTTTCAAAATCTTTTAGCTGTATTTTTTATGACTCTTCCAACGAATTACTTTATAAGTCTTGGAGATTAGGTAATTTAGTGAATAGAAATAATTTACAAGAAATATTATTAGGATACGGAGAACCAGAAAGCTATTCAATGAAATTTATGATAGATTTCGCTCATTGTTTTGTTATATTAAATCGCAAGCATATCAGATTTAAAGATCAAAAATTTCTACTAGACTAAATTAAAATTTTCACAAGAATTTTTCTCATGCCAAAGATTAAAATAAAACTTTTTCTGGTTGCGGGGACAGGATTTGAACCTGTGACCTTCGGGTTATGAGCCCGACGAGCTGCCAGACTGCTCCACCCCGCGTCTGAAAAAATGAATATACATGTTATCTTAATATTATGCAAATAAGATAAAGTAGTTTTTAAAATGTTAAACTGGTGTAATATTTATAAAAATTGTCATAATTAAAAATAATGAATTTTTGTTCTATTTGCGGATCGCCTGTAACTCTTAAAATACCACCTAATGATAATCTTCTGAGGTATGTTTGTATTAAATGTTCAGCGATTCATTATCAAAATCCAAAAATAGTTGTAGGGGCAATTCCTTATTGGAATGAAAGTTCAAATGGGAAAATTCTTTTATGTCGTCGAGCTATTGAGCCAAGATATGGGTTTTGGACGTTGCCTGCAGGTTTTTTAGAAAATAATGAAACTACCGGCCAAGCAGCTGTAAGAGAAACATACGAAGAAGCACAAGCAAGAATTGACTTACTATCACTTTATACTATTCTAAATGTTGCTCACGCTCATCAAGTACATCTATTCTATAGGAGTAATTTACTAGGTTTAGATTTTTCACCGGGAATAGAAAGCCTGGATGTGCAGCTTTTTAGTGAATCTGAGGTTCCTTGGGATAAGATTGCATTTCCTACAGTTACCAAAACTTTAGAATTATTTTTTCAAGATTTATCAGAAAGTAACAGGCTTGGAAAAGCTTTTGGCTTTTACACATTAGATATTGAAAAAAAACTTCCAGTCAATAATTGACAATTAAAAAAAAAATATATTAAATTATTAAAAATAAATTAAATTAATTTTTTTGAATAATGATACCTTGGCTTAATTTAAATTCTCCGTTTCCAAACTTAGACTCAGCTTTGACTTTAAAAGATGGAGCACCTGGTTTACTTGCTGCTGGTGCTGATCTTTCACCTAATAGGCTCATTGATGCTTACAGTAAAGGAATTTTTCCATGGTTTAATAATAATCAACCAATTTTATGGTGGAGTACTGATCCAAGATTCATCTTAAATACGCAAGAGTTCAAAATTTCAGGAAGTTTAAAAAAATCTATAAAGAAAATTGAAAAGAATATTTTAAAAGAAAATGAATGGCAGATAAAATTTAATTCTGATTTTTTATCTGTGATTACAGCATGTGCTGAACCAAGAAAAGGAGTGAGTGGCTCTTGGATAAACTCTAAAATAATTGAAGCATATTTTGAACTTCATAAACTTGGATATGCACATTCAATTGAGCTATGGTTTAACAAAAAATTGTTAAGTGGTGTTTATGGCATTTGTATCGGACGTATTTTTTTTGGTGAATCAATGTTTACTAAAATTAATAATGGCTCAAAAGTTACCTTGAGTTACTTAGTACATTTTTTAAAATCTGAAGGTGTTAAAATCATAGATTGTCAGCAAGAAACAAATCATTTACGCAATATGGGTGGAAAATTAATTACTAGAAAAAATTTTGTATCTATTTTAAAAGAGGCAATTGAATTACCTGCAATTACTACATGGAAGCCAAAATTAATTTATAACGAAAGCTTTCATTAACATTAATTATTTTAAAAAAACATATGACAAATCTTAAAGAACTCCCTTTTTCAACTTTGCAATTTTATTCAACTGCTACATATCCATGTAGCTACCTGGAAAATCATATAGCAAGATCTGAAGTAGCAACTCCTTCTCAAATGATCAATGCAGATGTTTACTCAAGACTTGTTAAAAGTGGTTTTCGAAGAAGTGGTATCTTTACCTACAGACCCAGATGTGATTCATGTAACGCTTGCACTCCTTTAAGATTAGATGTTAAGAAATTCAAGCCAAATCGAAATCAACGTCGTGCATGGAAAAAACATAATAATTTAAAGGTATTAGTTACGGGATTAACCTATCAAAAAGATCATTACGAGTTATATCAAAAATATCAATCTCAGCGTCACGCTGGAGGGGGCATGGATCATGATAGCAGAGATCAATATGCTCAATTTTTACTACAAACTAATGTTAATACCAGATTAGTAGAGTTTCGGGATTCAAAAGATAAACTTAAGATTGTAAGTATAATAGACATATTAGATGATGGCTTTTCATCAGTTTATACTTTTTTTGATCCAGATGAACAAAAATCTAGTTTCGGAACCTACAATATACTTTGGCAAATTGATCAAACTTTGCAAATTGACATGTCTTACCTCTATTTAGGATATTGGATTGAAAAAAGCAAAAAAATGAACTATAAAATAAATTTCAACTCCCTTGAAATTTATAATAAAGGCAAATGGAATAAATTGAATAAAGATAATATTCTTTAGTCTTTATTTATTTTTTTTTAATTTTAAAAGTAAATTTTGTTATATAAAATAGTTAGACCCATATTGTTTAATCTTGAAGCAGAAGTTGCTCATGAATTAAGTTTATTTTTTTTAAAAATAGCAACATCTTTTAGTTTTAAAAAAAAGATTACAAATAAAATTTCTGACCCGAAAAAAATTATGGGATTATCATTTGAAAATCCTGTTGGTTTAGCTGCTGGGTTAGATAAAAATGGGGAATATATTGATTCACTAGCTTCGCTAGGATTTGGATTTTTAGAGCTAGGCACGGTAACGCCTTTATCACAAAAAGGAAATAGTAAACCAAGAGTATTCCGATTGCCTAAAGATAACGCTATCATAAATCGATTAGGGTTCAATAATAAAGGAGTAAAAAATCTGGTTTTAAATATTCAGTCATCAAAATTTTTTCAAAATAGGGAAGGAATTTTAGGTGTAAATATCGGTAAAAATGCTGATACACCATTTGAAAAAGCTGAAGAAGATTACGTTTTTTGCCTAAGAAAAATCTATCCTTTTGCTGATTATATTACAATCAATATCTCATCTCCAAATACTAAAAATTTAAGACAACTTCAAAATTCTTTAAGGTTAAATAATTTTTTAATGATATTAAAAAATGAGCAAAAAATACTTTCTGATAAGTTTAAAAAATATGTGCCATTAGCTCTAAAGCTTTCTCCTGATTTAGACAACGAAGAGATTAAAATGATTGCTAAAGTAGTAATAAAAAATAAAATTGACAGTATCATTGTTTCGAATACAACAATTAAACGTGAAATGATCTACAAGAATTTTTATTCTAACCAAGTTGGAGGTTTATCAGGAGAGCCACTTTTTAAGATTTCTAATAATGTTATTAAAAAGTTTTTTAATGAATTAGGTAATGAGATTCCCATTATAGGAGTTGGTGGAATAATGAATGGAAATGATGCAAAATTAAAAATCAATTGCGGTGCAAGTTTGGTTCAAATTTATACTGGCTTAATTTATAAGGGACCATCTATAGTTAGAGAATGTATTTTAGATTTAGAAAAAAAATAAATTGGACTGGGGGGAATTTATGAAAAAAAATAAACTTGGTAATAGTGATTTAAATGTTTCAAAGATTTGTTTAGGGACAATGACTTTTGGTGAGCAAAATACAGAAAAAGAGGGACATTATCAACTTGACTATGCAGTCGACAATGATATAAATTTTATTGATACTGCTGAACTTTATCCTGTAATGCCAAGAGCGGAAACATTCGGAGAAACAGAAAAAATTATTGGTTCGTGGTTAAAAAAATCTAATCGTAGAAAAGATATTATTTTAGCAAGTAAAGTTGCTGGTCCTTCAAAAATGAAATGGATAAGAAATGGAGAAAATAACTTTGATGAAAAAAACATTCGCAATGCATTAGAAGGAAGTCTTAGACGCCTAAATACTGAATATATAGATCTTTATCAACTCCATTGGCCGAGTAGAAATATTCCAATTTTTGGGTCTATTTTTTTTGATCCAAAAAAAGAACGTAAGTCTGAACCAATAGAGTCAACATTGTTAATTTTAAAAAAACTTATTGATGAAGGAAAAATTCGCTATGTTGGTGTATCAAATGAATCTTCTTGGGGAGTTTCTGAATTTATAAATCAGTCAAAAAAATTAAATTTACCAAAAATAATTTCTATACAAAATGGTTATAGTTTAACTAATAGGCATTTTGAAACAGGCATTGACGAAACTTGTTTTAGAGAAAATGTTAGCTTGTTAGCTTACAGCCCTCTTGGATTTGGTTTTTTAACTGGAAAATATATAACAAACCCTAAATCAAAAGGAAGACTTAATCATTTTCCAGAAAATTGGAGCCCAAGATATTTCAGGCCTTTAGTTATAGAGGCAACAAAAAAATATATGCAACTAGCAAAATCAATAAATGTTGACTTGGCACAATTAGCACTTGCATGGTGTTACTCAAGATGGTTTATAGCATCAACAATTATAGGAGCTACCAATCTTGATCAATTAAAAAAAAATGTAGACGCTATGTCGATTCAAATTTCAGATGAACTTAAAGATGAAATAAATAAAATTCACGCTGAATTTTCAAATCCTGCTCAATAAAGTTCTATTTAAAAAAAATTACAATTAAAGATTGTAAATAAAAAAGATAGCATTGGAGCAGCGCTAGCTAAACCGTTTACATTTTTAAAAATAGCTTTTTATCTAGTACGATTAGATACATACCTGCCTCTAAAGCATAGTCTAAATCTCCTTATTTAAAATAAGAATTAGCGAAGGTACCTAAAAATTTTCTTGAAAAAAAGGATTTGTAGAATTAATGAGAAAATGCCAGAATAATTTATCAAAAATTTTTGCCAAAAAAAAACTCTTATTTCCAGGTAATGCGAAAACCATTAATTAAATTAATGACTTCTTTAATAATTCTTTTAAAACTAGTCTTACTCTTATATTTATTAAAGTATAGTTCGCCATTATTCATGTGCATATATTAAAATGATTGTGAATGTCATATTAAGAAAAAATATTATTTGTCAATTACAAAAAAGTTTTCATTCATTAACTTGTGTAATTATTTCTTAATATGGTATACATAAATATTATTCAGCACCAAGATTATTTTATGGATTCAAATTTTTCTCCAAATAACAATAAACCCTCAATTCAAGTAATTGAGAGATTACTATCACTTTTAGATGTATTAGCTGCCAACACAAATCCTGTAAGTTTAAAAAAATTATCATCTATTACAGGTCTTCATCCATCAACCGCACATAGAATACTAAATGATCTTGTTTCAAAAAGATTCGCTGAAAAAGTTGAACCAGGCTCTTATAAACTTGGAATAAGACTACTGGAACTTGGTAATATTGTTAAAAGTAGGATTAATGTTCGTGAAGTTAGTTTACCTTTAATGCAGTTACTTCATGATAAAACTCAGCAAGCAGTTAATCTTACATTGAGAAGAAATGATGAAATCGTTTATATTGACCGCGCTTTTTCTGAACAATCCGGAATTCAAGTTGTAAGGCCTTTGGGAGGAAGTGCTCCTTTACATTTAACTTCAACTGGTAAATTATTTTTATCGACTGAAAATAGTAATTCCATTAAGCTTTATGCCTCTCGGACTAAACTAAAAGGTAATAATAAAAATTCAATCACAGATTATAAAATCCTCGATAAAGAATTATCAAATATAAAAATACTTGGGTACGCAAGAGATAATGAAGAGCTTGAAATTGGAGTTAAGTGTATTGGAGCAGGTATTAAAGATGATTCTGGGAAAATTGTTGCTGGACTATCAATTTCATCACCTGCAGAAAGAATGAATGATCTATGGCTCAATGATTTAATTAATGCCAGCGAGAGTATTTCTAATATCTTAGGGTATAAACTTAAATAAAAATACTGTTTATTAAATAAACTTTATTAATTAGATAACTTGATTTATTGCATTGCTTAAATCTTTTGTCAAAGCTTTACCCCCTATGTCTGGAGTGAAAGGAGCGTTTTTTGGACCCTCACTCAAAATTTCTTCAATAGCACTAATTATGCTTTTAGCAGCATCTACATATCCGAAATGATCAAACATCATTGCTGCAGACCAAATTTGACCAATTGGATTAGCAATCCCTTTTCCTGCAATATCTGGTGCTGAACCATGAACTGGTTCAAAAAGAGAAGGAAATTTATTTTCTGGGTTAATATTTGCTGATGGAGCAATTGCAACAGTTCCAGTACATGCAGGTCCAAGATCTGAAAGTATATCCCCAAATAAATTTGAAGCAACAACAACGTCAAACCAATTAGGATTTCTTACAAAATGAGCACACAAAATATCAATATGAAATTTTTGAACTGTTATTTCTGGATAAAACATTGAAATTTTATTTACTCGCTCGTCCCAATATGGCATCGTTATCGAAATTCCATTTGATTTTGTAGCAGAAGTTAAGTGTTTTTTTTCTCTTTTATTTGCTAACTCAAAGGCAAATCTAAGAATTCTATCAACACCAATCTTTGAAAAAATACTTTGTTGAAATACTAATTCTCTGTCAGTATCTTCATATAATTTTCCCCCAACTGAGGAATATTCGCCTTCAGTATTTTCTCTTACTATACAAAAATCAATATCTCCTGGAACTCTACCGTCAAGCGGAGATTTGATGCCAGGCATTAATTTACATGGCCTTAAATTAACATATTGGTCAAACTCTCTTCTGAACTTTAATAAAGATCCCCAAAGTGATACATGATCGGGAACAGTTTCTGGCCATCCAACCGCACCAAAAAAAATTGCATCATAATCAATTAATTTTTCTTTCCAATTATTTGGCATCATTTGACCAAATTTAGAAAAATAACTACAGCTAGCAAAATCAAAAAAGTCATAATCAAGTTCAATTTTAAATTTTTTTGAAACAGACTCAATGACTTTTAATCCCTCTGGTATAACTTCTTTACCAATTCCGTCTCCTGGAATAATTGCGATCTTTTTCATATAACTTAAAGAAATTTAGTAAAGTGATCTACAGCACTTCTCTCTGTTTTTAAAGTATTCTCAATTTTACTTTGGTCAGCAAATCCAAGAGACATACCGCAAACTAATTGTTCTGATTTAGGTAATGACAAAACTTTAAAAATAATTTCATGAAACTTATTAAAAGCTGCCTGAGGACAAGTATCTAATCCCCGAGCTTTTGAGGCTATCATAAAATTTTGTAAAAACATACCATAATCTAACCAGGAACCTTTCTCTAATATTCTATCTATCGTAAAAATTAATCCAACTGGTGCGTCAAAAAATGAAAAGTTTCTTGAATGTTGTTTGTGCATTCCCATCTTATTCTCTCTTTTAAGTCCAAGTAAATTATATAAATCCCAACCGACTTTTCTTCTTCGTTCTAAATATGGTGTTTCCCATTTGATAGGATAATAATGATACTCCTCTGAAAATTTTTCATTCTCATTAGGATCATCGTACGCTTTTATAATTTCTTTTGATAAATCTTCTTTATTTTTTTTCGAAAGAACATAAACTTTCCATGGCTGAGTGTTAGATCCTGAAGGTGCGCGAGAAGCAACTTCTAAAATTTCTTTGATTATTTCATAAGAAACTTCTTTGGAGAGAAAAGATCTAATAGACTTTCTGGAACAAATTACATCATCAATAAGTTTTTTTTGACTAAAATTCTGCATAATTCCTCTTAATATTAATTTTCAATAGACTTAATCAAGTTATAAGCTTTTTCAGGAATCCTCACTGGATTATATTTATTTCTATTAACATAAACATGAATAAAATATCCTTGGGCTGAAGCAATTTCGTCTGACTCTTTGAAAATTCCAGCCTCATATTTTACACTTGAATTTCCAATATTATTAACACTTAAACCTACTGTAATTTCCTCTGGAAAACTTATTGGAGAAAAATAAGAACAGTGAGTTTCAACTACTAAGCCAATAATTTCTCCTGATTTAATATCAAGAGTATTATTTTTAATAAGAAATTGATTTACAGCAGTGTCAAACCAGAAATAATAAATAACATTATTTACATGACCATATACATCATTATCAGACCATCTAGTAGAAATTTTCTGAAAATATTTAAATTGATTTCTATTTTTTGGTTTTTGTCTCATATCTTCTTATTACAAAAATAACACCGATACATACTAGAAGCATCCCCAAAAAATTTATGGCAGTCAATGTTTCGTCAAAAAAAATCCAAGCAAACAAAGCTGTTGCAGGGGGCGTAAGGTACATTAAACTTGAAACATGAGTTATGGCGCTTCTTCTAATTAACAAAAATAATAAAAAAACAGCGCCAATTGATAATGCTAATACTGACCATATTAAAGAAAAAATAAATTCTTTTGACCACTCCACATTATATAAATTTATATTGAAATCTTCCATCAAAAAAGCAAAAGGTAATGTAAAAATTAATGATGATGAAAATTGTATAACAGCTCCAATTCTTAAATCAAATGAGGGACAAAACTTTTTTTGATATAAAGTACCATAAGTTATCGATAATAAAGCCATAAAGCAAAGAGATATACTTTTAAGATCAAGTCCATCAAAAGAAACTTTCTCACCTAAAACTAAAATTACTCCGCCCATTCCAAGTATTAAGCCAATCCATTGCCTAAAATTTATCGACTCACCAACAAAAGAAGAAGAAAAAGCGGTTAATAAAGGTTGTAAACCAACAATAAGTGCAGCAACTCCAGCAGGCATTCCTAATTTTATAGCACACCAAACTCCAGATAAATATCCAGCATGTATTAAAACACCAGAAATACTAATATGTACAACAGTATCAATTTTTGGCCAATCAAATTTTATAAAAAATAGTATTGGAATTAGGATTACCAATACTAAAAAATACCTTAATACCAAAAAAGTTAGTGTTGGAGAAAATGGCAGTCCAAATTTCGCTACAATAAATCCTGTACTCCAAATTAGTAAAAAAGTTACTGGTATTAGAAATTTTGTTGGAAAAAATCGAATTATGTCTTTTAAAAAAATCAAAACTAATCCCAAAAATTTTTTTGATAGAAATTAGCTAACTCTATTGTTTGAAAATGAGCATCTACTGTTTTTTTTATTTCTTTACCGTAACCTCCAGCCATAACAATTACAAGAGGAATTTTTTTAGTAAAAGAACATGTTACTATTTTTTTATCTCTCTTATTTAACCCATTAAGAGTAAGGCTCATACGACCTAAACGATCATTTTCATGAGGATCTGCTCCAGCAAGATATATGATTAGATCTGGAGAAAATTTTGAAAACATTATTTTTAACGCATTATCAAGTTCTTGAAGATAATTTTCATCACCAGTGCCATCTTCAAATGAAATATCAATGTTACTTTTTTCTTTATTAAAAGGAAAATTTTTCTTCCCATGTAAAGAAAGAGTAAATACAGTGTCGTCATTTTCAAAAATTTTTGCTGTTCCGTTTCCCTGATGAACATCAAGATCAACAATACTAACTCTCTTAATTTTATTTTCTTTTTGCATTAATCTTGCTGCTACAGCCGCATCGTTAAATATACAAAAACCTTCTCCCTTGTCAGAAAATGCATGATGGGTTCCTCCTGCAAGATTCACTGATATTCCATCTTTAATAGCTTCTCTACAAGCTGATATTGTTGCACCAGTAGCTCGTTTTGATCTTTCAAAAACTTTCTTACTCCATGGAAATCCAATTTTTTTTTCAGATTCATTTGATAAAGTACCATTTTTTATGCTTCTTATATATTTTATTGAATGTACTAATTGTAATTCACTTATTTTTGCTTCAGGTGCTTCAAGTATTTTTGCCATAGGTAATTTTTTTTTTACTTCTTCAAACAATAACTCATATTTTTGCATTGGAAAACGGTGCCTTTTAGGCAGTGGTAACACAAAACTTTGATGATAAAAAATCTTCATTAATTATAAACTTCACAACAAATAAAACTTAATTTAATTAAAAAAATGTTTTTATATTTTAAAATAAGAAATAAAAAAGTTTTTTTAAAAAAATACAGACCTTAAAACAATACTTTAGTATAATATAGGGCCAGGTATAAATTTTAAAAAATACAAATGCAATTGCTTAATTCTGCAAACGGTCTTTATTTATTAATTAGTATTTTAATAACTTTTCTATCTCAGATAGAAAGACCTAATACACGCATTTCATCTAATGAATTAATTTGGATTCTATCTATATTATTTTCATTAATATATCCTTTTTTTCATTATTTTTTTTACAACGAACTTCAAGGAGAAATTTCTTTTTCCTTAGACGTATTTGACTTAATTTCAGCTTTACTGTTAGCTGTAGTTCTTACTTCTACAAGCCATCAAAAAAAATATTTTTTTTTTAGTAGTTTTATACCAATAGCTCTTTTGATTTTTGCTACTACATTTTTGCCGCAAGAAAAATTAGGATTAAATAGCTTCATCATATCAACCGCAATGATTTGTGCAACATATATATGCTTAAGTGTTCAAGCCATATCTGAATCAAAAAATAAAAATGAGACAAGATGGTCACTAATCTCAATATCAATAATTTGTGTATTTGCTTCAATTATAAAATTATCTCTTGTCTTTATAACATTATCTAACTTTTCAGATTTGATACGAATAAAAATATTCAGCCAAACATTTTATATCTGCTGGTTAAGTGCAAAAATTCTACTAATTCACCAAGTATTTATTTTTCTTAGATTAAAAAAAGTTGAAAACCTAACAAAAAAATCCTCTAATTTCATCAAATATATAAATGAACATATAAAAAATAATCAAATTACAGCTCAGGCTTTATTTAAAGAAAAAATAACTTTACTAATTATTGATAATAGTTTTCGAATAATTTTCGAGAACGAAGAAGCTCAAAACATATTTAATAAAAAAATACAAATTAACAATAATTTAAATGATCTTTTTTTTCAATTTGAAAAAAAAGATGAATCTTCCTACTTAGCATTTTATATTAATACTAATAATGAAATGATATTATTCGATATAGATGTAAGTACATTTAAATTTTCCTCTGAACAATTTAAGCTGCTCAAACTAAAACAAAAGGAGTTTAATCTAGATGACTTACAAAAAATATTGATAAAAAATAATATAAAAAAAGATAAAAGAATAATTGGAATTCTAGATAGACAATTTTCAATTCTTAACTTTAATAAAAATTGGTCTAATCTTATTGGAGATATTGACTCCTTTTCAGAAACTGGTAATTTTCTTGATAAATTAAAACTTTTATCTGATGAGAATTCAGAAATTTCCTATCTAGAAAATTCCCTGGCTAATGAATCAGAAAAAAAAATATGGATTAATACTAGATTGAAAAATACGTTGGCAATAAAAATATCAAGGGTTAATATAAAAAAACAAAAAAGAGTATTCCTTGTTGAAATTAATGAAATCAAAAAACCAGAATCAGACAGTAAATCTCAAACAACAGAATTTCACTCTAAAAATAATGAAGAAAAAAGAAGAAATTTAATTTTTTTAACCGTGGATGCCAACAAAATAAAAAAAACACGAAAAGGACATAATTTAGAAATATCGGTATTAGCTATGATATCAGGATTATCTGAAATAAAAATTAAAAATTTAGAAGAAAAAGGTCTTGGAGAATTTTTTGAGTTTGATCAAAAAATTGATTCTGCTAAAAGGCTAGCAAATGCAATGGGATACGATAACAACTTCTTTTTAAAGAATTTAAAAAATAAATCATTTAAAAATTTTCTTGAAAAAGACTCTAATTCTAATTTGTTAAAAAATCACTTTGATAATTTGGCTATTAATGAACTAAGTGTTTTAAAGGATCAAACATTCAAATATCCCGATTTAGATGAAAAATTCATAAGTGAAAATAATTTTAATTTATTAATCTTAAATCCATTTATTGTTACATTGATAGGATTAGTGTTAATATTTCTGAACTATATTTAATATTTATTTTAAAGCTTATAATCATGGGGACATTGCAAAATATACTTATCATAGATGATCATCCTTTGATAAGAGATTCAATGATTTCATCGCTCAATAAGCATTTTCCAGATTACCCTTTATGCTCATCTACAACAGCTGAACAAGGACTTAATATCATAAAGTCAAGTTTAGAAAAAAATAATAATTGTTCTTGGCTAGTATTGATGGATTTAAACCTTCCTGGCGTAAGCGGATTAAGCGCGATAAAAAAGTTTTTAAATTTAAGCAAACAAATAAAAATAATAACAATTTCGGGGAATGACGATGAAATTCAAGTTGGAGCTTGTATTGGTACTGGTGCTATTGCTTTTGTAAGTAAAACTGCACCAATTGAAAATATTATTAAACTAATTGGTAGAGCTTTAAAAGGTACCATTAAAAAAGGGGAGTGGCTAACAAATAAAGGTTTAATAGATAGTAGTAAACTTAGAGAAATTTCTTTAACAGAAAGACAAACTCAAGTTCTTTCAATGGTTTGCCAAGGATTAAGTAATAAAAAAATAGCTGAAAATTTAGGGATAACTGAAATAACTGCAAAAACGCATGTCGGTGGTATTTTTCGAGAACTTAACGTTGTGAGTAGAACTCAAGCAGTTTTAGTTGCTCAAAGGTTAGGTTTATCTAGCAATAGTTCCTAAAGTTATTTTTTTGAATTAATAATATTTAATATATTTTTAAATTTTGTTGGGGAAAAAGGTTTATTCAGGTAGTGTATTTTTTTTCTATTTTTGATTAAATTTTCATCATTATAAAAGTTTGTTTTTGAAATTATCACCGGCAAATCTTTATTAAATTCACTATTAAATTTTTCTAAAATTTTTTCAACGGACTCTTGACATTGGTCAGTATCAATCATGACGCAATCAGGTCCAATATTTTTTAAAATAAGTTTTTCTAATGCTGTTGAACTCGAAGCCTCTGCAATTGCTTGAATTCCAATTGATTTCGAAAGTAGCTTTACAGCATTACATATATCTGGATCTGAATCTATACAAACTAGAACGTTAATTCTTTTTTTATTTACTGTATTACTTTGCCTAATTTTTTTTACCAAATCATTTTCAAGTTTCATAATTAAATTACTATCTTTTATATTTTTTTCTTCAAAAATAGGAATATCAATCGAAAAAACTGAACCAAGCCCTAAATAACTATTAACTCTTATACTTGATCCAAGCTTAGATGCAAGTTGTTTAACTGTAGCTAGACCGAGACCCAAACCCTGATTAGAAAAACTATCACTAATATTTTCAACTCTTGAAAATTCCTGAAATACCTCTTTTCTTTTGTATAATGAAATGCCTTTTCCAGTATCTACGATCGAAATTCTACAAAGATTTCTGTTCAATACGCACTTTATTCTAATACCACCTTTTTGGGTATATCTGAGACTATTGCTTAAAAAATTTCTTATTATTCTTTCTAAGTAACCTTTATCAGAGTTAACAAAAATTTTATTTTGTGGTAATTTAGTTATAAATTCTAACTTTAAATTTAACTCACTAGCTAGGTGAAAATGTTGATCAAATATTTCTTTACAAAATTTTTCAACATCTATTTTTTCAATTTTTAAATTAATTAATCTAGCATCAATTCTTGCTAGTTCAATCAAACTTTCTAAAATAGTATTTAAATAATTATTACATTGCTTGAGTCTTTGTAGACTTTCGTATGCGCCTTCTGAATCAATATGATTAGATTTATTTTTTTTAAAAAATTCATCAATAGTTCCTAAATACAAATTCATAGCATGAATGGGCTGTTTCAAATCATGACTAATTGATAATAAAAATTTAAACCTTGAATCTTCAATTTTTTTTCTTACTTCCCTTTGATCAGAAATTTGCCTTAATAAAGTTGAAATTCTATAAATATTATTTTTTTGATTTAAGTTACTTTTTTTAAATATTAAAAAAATTATAATAAAAGCAATCAAAAATATAATAATTTCGTTACTAAACGAAATTAGATTACTTTCAAAAAAAACAAAAAAGTCTATTAACATTTATAAAAAAATACGTAAGTTTTAAAAAGAAAATATAGACTATACTTTAGTATTATATTAAAATTAATTCAAGAAAAATTATTCATTAATTGAACAATTTATTTTAAAAAACTTTCAAGAATATTTATAGAAATTTTAAAAGATGAGCGAAAATAATTCTAAATTTTCGAAAAGTGATTCTGAAAAGAATTTTTCAACATTTAATTCTGATGACTTAAACGTTGAAAATTCTTTAACGGAAATCCCCTCTGATTTTAAGGAGCTAGCAGATTGTGTATCTGAAACTAATCATTTACTTGATTTAGCTTTATCTAATGTTGATGAAGATAGTATTGATAATACCCAAGGAAAGAGTCTAGAGAGTCTTGGTTCAAGCTTGACTGTACTTTTCTCAAAGTTAGAGAGTGTTTCTTCAAAAGATACATCCAATTTCTGGGCGCCCATTTCAGAAATCTTAAGTAAGCTTTCTAGACAAATTGAATTAAGAAATAGCTTAAAAAATGATTTAAAAAAAATTCAATCTGAAATTGACCGTGAGAAGCTTACTTTAATAAATCAAATAGAAACAGTTGTAAATCAAGAAAAAGATCATTTAAGTATTGTAAGATTAAGAAGTAGTCTGGCTTCGGCTATGGCGGAAAAATTAATTAATAAACTTCAATAAATTTAAAAAATTTATTTAATTAAAAAATATGGCTTTTTTTTAATTCTTAATTCAAACTGGTTCATCTCATTTATCTTATTTTTAAATTCATCATTTCTATACTCCGAAAAAAATTTTAGTGGCTTTTTTGATGCAACAACTATAATCCATTCATCTATTATATTTTTTTCTAAAGGATAAGAATCATTCCAATCTAATTCAAAAGAATAAAAAAGTTCGCTTTCTTTACTTGGGATTTTAATTGTTTCTGAAATTAGGTTTTCTAGATCATACTCATTTGGATATAGTTTAAATATTTTTCTTTCTTTTGTATTTGGGAGCCAACTAAATATATAAATATACATTGGTTTCGTAGGATTTATCCTTATCGATAAATTTTCTCTCACCCTGAAATTACTTTCATTAAGTTTTATTTCAAAATCAAAATTTGGATCAGTTTGTTTTCTGGAGCTAATCACATCAGCTACTATTGTCACAACACATGAGTCTTTATTTTCAAATTTTTTAACTAATTTTGAAATTTTATGAAGAGTTTTAATTTTTCCATCTATGTAAGACCAAGCAACTCTATTGGATTCACAGTTTTTGCTTGCTAATTCTAAAGAATTTTGGAAACAATAAAAATTCTCCTCAGAAGAAAATTTCTCTCCAAAAACACTCGAAATTGCATTAGATTTTGCTTTTTCTTCAGCCATTGAACATGCTTTGTTTTGAGAAATTTCTGGACCAAAAAAATATTCTCCTTTACCCTCAACAACTAATGCATTTAGTTTACTACTTGAGAATATTAAAAAAATAATTCCAAGAAAAAAAAAATGTTTCAAGTATAATAATATTTCTTTAATCATTATTGAGAATATAAGACTTTAATAGAATCACCAAAAAATTCAGGGTTTTGTTGAAAATTTAGTTCTTGTGCTTTTTGGCTTACATTTTTTCTTAAATAATTATGAAGCTCATAATTTGTTATTTTTTTGTCGTTATTGATATCTGCTTTACCTTCTAATCCAGACATTAAATAAAAACTGAATAAACCATGGCCTAAATCATCTGAAGATATCGCTGTTTCATTTATTCCTGAGGCTGAAAAAATTGTAAAATTCTTAGGAATATTTTTTTTACTTTTTATATTTATTCCTTTAGTAGTATTTATTATCGATTGTCCAGATTTTGTCATCCCACTAAAACAAGTATCAAAAAATAATGTAACTGATTTTGACTTTAAATCTGCTAATTGTGAAATAATATAACTCTTTCCAATTCCGGTATCCTCCACAAGATCCTTGTTAGCATCATATGGCAAAAAAAACTTTAAATTATCATTACTAACTTTAATGCCATGTCCACTAAAAAAAATGTATATATCGGTTTTATTTTTATTTATAAATGTTGGGAGCCATCTTTTCAAAGCTATCAATATTTCATTTCTACTCGCAACATTGTCAACTAGTAATTTTATATTTTCAGATTTAACGCCAAGGCTTCTTATTGCATAATCATAAAATAATTTTGCATCATTACTGGCATAATTTGCTTTTGGTAAATTTTCATATTCTTGAACACCTATAATCAATGCCACCGCGTCTTTTTTTGAAACAGGTATTATATTTTGGGGATTTAAAAATTGTTTTTTAATATTTGAAACATTACTTCTTCTTGTTATAAAAAGTGATTTAGTATAAATTTTACCGTCAAGACTTTCAATGTCAATGACATACTCGTTTTCCTGGTCTACCATTGGTAGTTTTTTTATAGAGTAAATACCATTTAATGATAACTTATTTGATTTCCCATTTACTCTTAAAGACTTAATTTTCTTTTCTGTCAATATATTTATTATTATACTTCCATCTTTAAATGGTTTACTTATATTAGCTTCGAAAAGAAAATTTTTTGACTTTATTTTTTTAAAAGAATTATATTTAGATATTAATTTTTTTTTTTGTTTTCTATCTTGTAAATTTTTTTTTTCACTATCCTTCATTTTGTTTTCAAGTTCTTCAATTAAATTATTTTTTGACCAAATTCCAGTAATTGATTTATTTTTTTCTTTAAAATGGTATGTTCCAAATCCCTCCCTCATTCCATTTTTATAAGAACCTACATATTTTTCCCCATCAGAAAAAAAATAAATTCCGAAACCATCCTTCATACCATCTCTAAATTCTCCTTGATAATAATCGCCATAAAATTTTTTTCCTGTAAATTCTAGTATGCCTCTTCCATGGAATTTTCCATTTTTAAAGTCCCCAGCATAAGAATAATTTTCCTTATCTACTACTCCTCTACAATTAGTCCACAATCTAAAATCATCCCCGATGCAACTAGGCAAAGTTTCATTATCAGCTAAGCATAAAAATGAGAATGAAAAAAATAGGAAAAAAAGTAAAAATTTAATTGTCTTCATATCTCTTATCTAAACTTTCACTAAAACTTTTTTTGATTTTAATAATTTCGTTTAAATTCTTTTTTCTTTTATTTTCCTGAGCAATATCTTTATCAAGTTCTTTAATTTTTTTTATTAAACTTTCTTTTCTCTGATCTAATTTGAATTTATTATTTTTTATTTTTTTTTCCTGGAGTACATTTTGAAAAATTTGATACTCCAAAATATACTTTTGCTTAGCTAATTCGAGTTTGTCTTTTCTTTCAAATAAAACTTTTTTTTCAGACTCAATAATTTTTCTTCTTAATAAAACTTTTTTTCTTTCTTGAACTAGAAATTCAAAAGATCTTGTTGTAACTTCTTTTTCGATTTCTTTTTTATAAACAAATTTTTCTTCTCCATAGGCTTCAACTGTTTCTTTTTTATAAACCTCATAATCAAGATTGTTTTTAAGATTTTCACCATCTTTTTTTAAAAGAAGTTTTTGATTTTTTAGTAATTGATTTTTTAGTTTATTGCCTTCATAAATCTTAATTTCTAAATCAATATTATAAATTTCTAACTTTATTTTATCAAAGGCTTTTTTAATCCTTTTACGCTCTAATTCGATTGATTTTTCGTCATTTTTTATCTTTCTTTGAAAAGCTTTTAAATAATTCTCCCTATCTTGTAAATTATAGTCTTTAGATATTACCTTATTTTGTTTTCTCTTTAAATTTAATTTGGATGATCTTTTGACCTGAGCTTTATTTTTTCTTTCTTCAAATAAATCTTGTATTTTTAATTTTAATTTTATTATTTCATCATTTTGATCTTTTATTTGTTGATCCTGCTTACTATTAATATCTTTTAAACTTCTGAGAGAAAGAACTTTATATGAATTTTTTTGTTCTGAATTTTTATGACATGAAGAAATAATAATTGCGGTTGGAAGTAATAAGCAAATTAGAAAAAATCTAAAAATGCTATTGCTAGGTGTGTATGCACATATTTTTTTTGGGTGTTTCATTATTTATCCTTGATGCATATCTTGTTTTAATAAAATTTGTTAATTATTTTATTTATTTTGTCCTTTTTCTAATTCTTTAAAAGCTTTTTTTATTTTTATTTTTTTTTCTAATAATTTATTTTTCTTTATTTTTTTCTCTAATGCTATTTTTATTTTTTCTTTTGGATAACTTAGCTTTATATAAGTTTGATATTCATTTCCTATTTGAACAATCTCTAACTTTTTTCTTTTATAATTTTTAAGTCTTATTTCAGTAATTGCTGTTTTTGTAAACCTTTTTATCTCTTTGGTATATTTTTTATCGCTATCTTTAATTATATTTGCAGCATATTCTTCAATGCTGCTAGATATAAATTCCTCTATTAAATTTCCAAGTTGTCTTTTTGCAGCTAATGTTGCCATATCAATTGATAATTGCAAATCATTGGATGTTTCAAAAGCAGTCACAAATATATTATCTTCATCTGGTTTTGTATCCCAAAACCACTTTGGGATGATAGTACTCTCTTTAGTTTTTTGTAATTTTATCTTCTCGGTATTTTCATAAATTTCAACATTTTCTGTATTTTCTTTAATTGTAAATTGATCTTCATTTTTGTTTTTTATTTTTTTTGATGTCTCAATTTCTTCATAATTTTCAAATGAAAATTGTTTATTTGGTCTTCCATCTAAAGATAAATCAGATACTTGAAAATCATTATCTTTAGTAACTATGTTTTTGTTAGAAACACATCCGCATATAAGATATACAAATACACAAATAAAAATTAGATGTTTAGATTTCATAACCATATCAATTAGGCAAAAAACGATTTCTCATTATTTTCTTTTTAATTTTTCTTTTTTTTGTTTTGCGGTCTCAATTTCTTTTTCTAACTCTGCAAAAGCTTTTGATTTTCTAATCTTTGCTTCTAAAACCTTGTTATTTTTGATTTGACTTTCTAAATTCAATTTCATATCTATAATTGGATATCTCAATCTGACATAAGTTCTAAATTCGTTACCTACAGGTATAACTTCCATTCTATCCCTTTGATGTCCCTTTAAACTTACGTCTCCAACTAATGACTTGGATACACGATCAATTTCTTTTGTTATTGATTGGTTATTAGTTGAACTATCAATTTGACTAGCATACTCAGTCATTCGTGATGAAATTGTTTCCGCTAATGAATTGGCTAATTGCCTTTTTGCTGCTAACATAGCCATGTCTATTGAGAGTTGTAGATCATTAGATACTTCTACAGCAGATGCATAAATCATATCATCATCAGGCTCTGTATCCCAAAACCAATCTGGAACTGTAGATGCAAACAGTTCTGCGTTTTTTGCGACCTCAACCTGTTTCACATTTTCATCTTCCATTGCAAAAAACGGTTTTTTTAGAGTAGAATCTTGTTTTATCTCTGGTTCATCTTTTTTTATAATTTCCAAATCCTTAGTTTTTAAACTAATATCTTTTTTAGCAACATAGGGAGTGTAAGAGGAGCACCCACTCACATAAATGATAGCTAAAAAAGCAGATGGTATTAATTTTTTATTAATTTTCATTTTTTTTACCTTTCGATAAACACAAAAAATACTTATAAAAGTATGTAATAAGAGTCAAATGCTTTTTATTACAATACTAAAGTATAATATACTAAAGTATTGCATTATAAACTACAACATTTTTTTTTGAAAATCCAAAATAAGAAAGAAAAGATTGTTAAAAAGTTAATTATTTTTGTTAATTAATAGTCTACATTTACTCTTAAATTTTGATATAAAAGCCTCTTCTGCAGGAATTTCTCTTATGATTTCATAGTAATCCCAAGAATATTTTGATCGACTTGGCGATTTTACTTTAACAAGTTTTAAATCACTCATTAAACGTCCATCTTCTCTAATTCTTGCATTTTTTGTATACATATCGTTAACTTCTCTTTGTTTTATAAATTTTATAACTTTTTCACCGTCATCTGAATTCAAAGTTTTCACTGAATTTAAGTAATTCATTGTTGCTGAATAAGTTGATGCATGAATAGCTGTAGGCATTTTTTTCATTACTTTAAAAAATCTTTTAGACCAACTTCTTGAAGCTCCATTTTGGTCCCAATACCAACTTGTTGTTGTGTAAAGTCCTTTGGTTGTATGTAAACCAAGTGAATGAACATCAGTTATAAACATAAGTAATGCAGCTATTTGCATATTTTTTGATACACCAAATTCATTAGCTGCTTTTATTGAATTAATTAGGTCGTTACTTGCATTTGCCAAACCTAAAATCTGAGCTTTTGATGAAGTTGCTTTTAGTAAATATGAAGAAAAATCAGAGGAATTTAAAGGATGTTTAGATGAACCTAGAATTTCACCGCCAAGAGAATAAATTACTTCACTTGCATCTTTTTGCAGTGAAGTTCCAAATATATAATCAGCTGTTAAAAAATACCATTTTTCTCCTCCTTGTTTAATAACTGCTGAGCTAGTACCTTTAGCGGCTGACACAGTATCATAACAATAGTGAATAGTGAAATACGAACAAGACTCATTAGTTATTTTTCCAGTTGCAGTTGCTGGAATTAAAAACGGTTTTTTCTTTTCATTGATATAATCTGAAATAGCTAAAATTACTGAAGAATTTCCGCCTCCTAATACTATGTCAATGCCATCTCTATCTAACCACTCTCTAACTTTTACATAACCTACATCTGCTTTATTTAGATGATCTGCCACAAATAGTTCTATATTTTTTCCATTAATTTTTCCTCCATAATCAGTTATTGCAAGTTTTACTGCTTCAACTGCTCCTTGACCAGTAATATCAGAATAAGGTCCTGACATATCTGTTAGCAAACCAATTTTAATTTTATTTTCTGAAATTTCAGCAGTTGTCAAATTTGGTGAAAAAGTAAGCACTGAGAAAAAAAGAAATGGTAAAATATAAGTTAATTTAATCATAAACTTCTCCTTTATTATTTTTAGCAAAATTTTTTTAAAGGTTTCTAATTCTTTATCTTTAATCAATCTTAATATTAATATGTCTTTTTCAGAAAAAAAAGTTATCTTAATTACTGGTGCTGGATCAGGAATAGGAAAAAAAACAGCCAAAGTTTTTTTAAATGCTAATTACTTTGTGATTTTTTCTGGAAGAAATTTAAAAAAGCTTAATAATTCTATTAAAGAAAATCAAGGAACAAGTGAAAATAGTCTTCCAATTTCATGTGATGTAGGTAATCCATCTGAAGTAGAAAAATTATTTAAAGAAATTAAAAAAAAATTTAAAAGACTTGATGTTTTATTCAATAATGCTGGAATTTTTTCAACTCAAAAATCGGCTGAAAAATTTTCTCATAAAGAGTGGCAAAAAATTTTAAACACAAATGTTAATGGCCCTTTTTTTTGCGCTAAAGAAGCTATAAAAATAATGAAAAAACAATCCCCAAAGGGAGGGCGTATAATAAATAATGGTTCTATTTCAGCTCATTCTCCTAGACCGTTATCTTTGCCTTATACTGTTTCAAAACATGCTATGACTGGACTGACAAAATCAATTGCTTTAGATTATAGAAATGATAATATTTTATGTAGTCAGATTGACATAGGAAATGCTTCAACTGAAATTACTAATACCATTTCAAAAGGGATTCTTCAATCTGACGGTACTACAAAAAAAGAACCTGTTTTCGATGCTGAAATTGTAGCGAAAACTGTTTTTCAAATGGCAACACTACCAAGCGACAGTAATATACTTTTTTTAACAATAATCGCAAATAAAATGCCTTATATTGGAAGAGGTTAAAAATACTTAAATTTCATGTGTAATCCTCTCTTATTTTGAACCCTTTTATTTTTAAATTTTGTTGATAAAAAAATATGAATAAATTATCTTACAGCAAATATTTATTTGAAGTACTTTTGTCGTTAGGACAGCTATAGTAATGTTTACTTATTTTATTCAAACATTGCAAAAAAAAATTTTAGTTGTTGATTGATAGTATAAATTTCCAATCGATATTTTAGAATAAATGAATTAAAACTTTGAAAAATAAAATATTTACAAAAAATTTTCGCAAAATATACTAATAAAGTAATGTTTTAAAAGTATAAAAATTTTCAAGTTATATTATTGTTATATTTAATAGAAGATTTAAGAGATGCACCAATAATCAAGACACCAATCAGACCTGTAATTATTTCTGGAACATGATATGAAGTACTCAAAAACATAATTATCGCTAAAACTCCGATAGCATAGTGAGCCCCATGTTCTAAATATACGTATTCATCCAGAGTGCCTTGTTTTACAAGATAAATTGTCATTGATCTAACAAACATTGCACCAATAGCAAGACCCAGCATTATAATTACAACATCACTTGTAATAGCAAAAGCTCCAATAACTCCGTCAAAGGAAAAAGAAGCATCTAAAACTTCAAGATATAAAAAACTACCAATAGTTCCAGTTTTAGCAATTTTAGTTAAGTTTGCATTATTGGAATTTTCTCCATCCGATTCTAAAAATTTACTTAAAAGATCAGTTGCCAAATAAATTATTACTCCAGAAATTCCCCATATTAATACAACTGCTTTTTTTTCAGTTTCAATTGTTCCAACTATTAGAACGACTATTAACATTGAAATTAAAACAGAAAAATTTGAAAATTTCCCTAAATAGGCCAGCTTTTTCTCTAAATAATTAAGCCAATGAATTTTCTTATTAAAGTCCATTAGGAAATTTAAAGAAACTAGTAGCAAAAAAACACCACCAAAAACAGCAACCTCCTGATGATGATTCTTCAAAATTTTTGAAAACTCTAAAGGACTATTTACAGCAAGATTCCAAACATCACTAATACCAATACTAGCGGCAGAGGCTACTATTACTATTGGAAAAACCAACCTCATTCCAAAAACAGCAATTAAAATACCAATCGTAAGAAAAATTTTTTGCCAAAAAGCATTCCAATTTTTTAGAATAGAAGCGTTTACAACAGCATTATCAAAAGATAAAGATGTTTCCATTATTGCTAATATGAATGCCACCCCTAAAGTGTTTGCTGCTATTAAATAACCGCCTTGAACATAGCCCCAATAAAAAGATAGTCCAAGGCAGAAAAAAGCAAAAACTAATGAAAATCTAAAATGTTTCAAAACTTTACCTTTATTCTTTAAAATTCAATTTTTATTATAACTTAGGACCTAATACCTCAGGTCGTTAAATTTGTTTTGTTTAAAAGGTTAAGACTATTATTTTGGTGAAAATTGCAAAAGTTTATATTTAAGACAAAACTCTTAGTTAAGATTTTTCTATCATTAACACAACATTATTTAAAAGATATTTTAATTTTTAATTATTTTCTCAAATCTCACATATTAAAGGACTAAATAACTATTTGATTAAGTTTTTTATTAAATTTATAATACTAATAAATTATGTAGCCCCTAAATTTTTTTATTAGGCAATCACTTTTCTTAAAGCTTATTAATTTTATTTTCAAATATAAAAATAACTTTTGGATATTATTAAAAAAAAGTAGCATGTCAGACTTAAAAATTTTATTGAATGCCATGAAATTATTTATTTTTCTTATTTCTGCAACTTTTCTGCCTGTAGTATTTTCAGAAACTATAAATTCCTTTGGACACTCCTCTTATCGAGAGGATCAAATCAATACTTATTCTTCTCATAAGTACGGTTATAGAGCCAAAATTTTAAAAAAAAATAAAAATATAATTGATCCAAAAATACTAGTACCTTACAAAAATAATATAAAAGTTAAAAGAAAAAAATCCTTAAAGGTATACAAGTGAAATTTTTAAATGAAATTAAATAAGGGTTGCACATTTTTTACTGGTAGACAGGTCTCAGTTGCAAAGAGAGGAATGGTAACATCGCCACACTCAATAGCATCTGGAGTGGGTTTAGATATACTTAAAAAAGGAGGTTCAGCAGTAGATGCTGCTATTGCAACTAGTGCTACTTTATCAGTTATTTACCCTCACATGACTGGAATAGGAGGAGATGCTTTTTGGCTAATTTATGACTCAAAAAATAATTCTGTCAATTTTTTAAATGGTGGTGGAAGAGCTGCAGCGTCTTCAAACATTGATTACTTTAAGAAAAATTCTTTAAAAGTAATTCCAAATCATGGAATTATTCCAGGAAGTTTAACAACACCTGGCTCAGTAGATAGTTGGTGTAAAGCACATGAGGCATTCGGAAAGCTAAAATTTAATCAAATTTTTGAATCTGCAATTTATTATGCAAAAAATGGAATACCAGTTACTCAAAAATTATCTAACTGGATAAAAAAATTTGAGAAATCGCTTAATGCTAATCCATTTTCTGCAAGTATTTTTCTTAAAAATGGCGTTCCCGAAACAGGAGATTTAATTTTTAATCCTAATTTAGGAAAAACACTTCACCAAATATCTATCAATGGTCGGTCAGGCTTTTATGACGGACCTGTTGCTAAAGAGATGTGCAGATTTGTAGAAGAAAATGGCGGTTTTTTTAATGAAGACGATTTAAGGTCACAAAACTCATCTTGGAGTAACCCTATCGTTGGTAAATATAATGATTTGAAGGTATACCACACTCCTCCACCTACTCAAGGCTTTACTTTGATAGAAATGTTAAATCTTTTAGAACCATTAAAATTAAAGAATTATAAATTGTTAAGTCCTGATTTAATTCATTTAATGATTCAAGCCAAACAAATTGCATATAATGATCGTGATAAATTCTTGGGCGATCCCTCATTTTCAAAAATTCCTATTGAAAAATTAATTTCAAAATTATATGCAAAAAAAAGAAGCGAATTAATCGATCCAATTAATCTACTCGCGTGGGATAAAGTTCCTTCATATGGGAGTTTAAAAGGCGATACAGTTTATATCGCTGTTACAGATGAGGACGGAAACGGTGTGTCTTTAATTCACAGTATTTATGGTCCTTTTGGATCAACTTTGATTGCAGGTGACACTGGGGTACTTTTGCAAAATCGCGGCGCATATTTTTCATTAGAACCAAATCATCCAAATTCCTTAATGCCTGGTAAAATTCCAAGTCATACTTTAACAGCATCAATTGGGACAAAAAATGACAGACTATGGAGTCTAATAGGATGCATGGGAGCAGATGGACAACCCCAAATACAATTACAAATTTATATTTCTTTACTTGATCATCACCTTAATATTCAAGAAGCTATTGAAATTCCCAGATGGTTGTCTGGTCGTTTTTCTTTAGGTGAGCCTAGAGATACACTACATATGGAAAATAGATTTGAAAATGAGACGATTTTAGAATTAAAAAAAAGAGGTCACAAAATTAATCTATGGCCAGAGTGGCATGAAACTGCTGGTCACGCTCACGGTATAATTTACGACTATCGAAAAAAAATATTTTTTGGCGGATCAGACCCAAGAAGTGATGGAGCAGCTGTTGGATTTTAATTTAGGTTAGCTCTTTTTTTAATGAAATTTAGGATTCTTGAAATACCTAACTTTATTTCCTCTTCAGAAGCAGCGTAACTTAGTCTTAAGTAATGTCCCGATTCTTTTACTTTTTGTCCAAAATGAATATCAGCTAAAACTGCAATATTTGCCTCATTTAATAAAAGTTTTCTTAATTCTTCTGAATCTTTGCAACCAATAAGTTCACAAGCTTCGGTAACATTTGGCCAAACATAAAAAGCGCCTCCTGGAGACTTACAATTAACACCTGGAACTTCGTTTAATAACTTAACTATCAAGTTTCGCCGTTTTAAAAATATATTTCGCATTGATTGAGCTTCATGCTGAGGTCCATTTAATGCTTCTACTCCAGCCCATTGAATAATATGAGATGCACATGACTCAGTATTGGTTACCCAATTAGTCAAAAAAGGAGCAAGTAATCTATTTGCACAAAAACCTAGTCTCCAACCTGTCATAGCATAAGTTTTTGAACATCCGTCCGAAATAATAGTCCGCTCTTTCATTTCAGGATAACTTGCCACTGATACAAACTCTCCATCATAAATTAGTCTACTGTAAATTTCATCTGAATATATCCAAATATCAGGATAATTTTTCAGGATATCTACTATTTCATCCATATCTTTTTTAGGTATTATTCCTCCAGTTGGATTTTGCGGAGAATTTAAGATCAGTAATTTCGTTTTTGAAGAAATTTTTTTTAAAAGTTCTCTTGGATTAATACTAAAATTATTTTCTTCTCTTAGAAATATTGGCACCGGAATGGCTCCATTCGCTTGAATTTGAGACTCATAAATTGGAAATCCTGGAACAGGATAAATAACTTCGTCTCCTAATCCATAATCAGTGACAGACTTAATTGTATAACCAATAAATGGTTTAGCACCCGCAGCTATTACAATGTCATTTTCACTAAAATTAATTTTTCGGGAAGAAATAAAGTAATTAACAACCGCAGAACGAAGTTCCGAAATTCCTGCAGACGGGGTGTATCCGTGCTTTCCATCTTCTATAGCTATTTTGGCTGCTTTTTGAATATTTAAAGGCGTAGAAAAATCTGGTTGACCAATACAAAAAGAAATAACATTTTTACCTTCTTTTATTAATTTATTTACCTCAGCTAAGACAATAAAGGCATTTTCTGTCCCCAAATTTAGTGATCGTTTACTTATTGACAGCATAATTAACCTTAAGAAATGAAATATTGTTATGTTTACGTTAACTAATTATTATTTTATTATTATTAAAATTTTAAAGCACTTTAATTTAGACCTTATTCAAAATATAATCAACATTTAAATGTATTAATTAATAAATAATATTATTAATTTAATTTTTGAATTCGTATGTACTTTTTTTTGAGATAAATATGAAATATCAAACAATAGACTGTAGTGTAAATGATCACATCTTAACAATAGAATTGAATAGACCAAACTATCTAAATGCATTCACAGAATTGATGGGCAAAGAAATTATTAAAGTAATTCAAAATGCTAATGATAATGATGATGTTAAGCTAATAATTTTTACTGGAAAAGGAAAAGCATTTTGTGCAGGCATGGACTTGTCAAGCAGTGGAAATGTTTTTAAGCTTAATGAAAACCTTAAACCATCTTTGAATGATTTGAATAATCGATTGAATGAACCAGAAATCGATAATGGAGTTCGAGATTTAGGAGGAAAACTTGTTCTGACAATTTTTGAATGCAAAAAACCTATCATTGCAGCAATAAATGGTGCTGCCGTTGGAGTTGGTGCAACAATGACTTTAGCCATGGATATTAGAATTGCATCTGAAAATGCAAAAATTGGCTTTGTATTTAGTAAGGTCGGCGTTGTAACTGAAGCATGCTCTTCCTGGTTTCTTCCAAGAATAGTAGGTATTTCTAAAGCTTTAGAATGGACTTATAGTGCTGAAATGATCTCTACTAATGAAGCAAAAAAATATAATTTAGTAAATGAAGTTGTGCCAACAAATGAACTTTTAAAAAAGACAAATTCAATCGCAAAAAAAATAATTTCAAATAGATCACTTGTTTCTATAGCTTTAATTAGACAAATGATGTACAGAAATTCAGCATTGACTCATCCATTAGAAGCTCACAAAATTGAATCACTTGGAATGTTTTACACTAGTTTATCTGATGGAAAAGAAGGTGTGTCAGCTTTTAAAGAAAAACGTTCACCGAAATTTGATTCAAAGGTTTCGGAAATGCCCGAATTTTATCCATGGTGGAACTAATTAATAATACTTTTAATGAAATTAAGATTTTGAAACAAAACAGTATTTAATTTTAAAAGTTTTAGGAGACTATAAATGAGTATAAATCATAACAAAAAAATCAAGATAAAAAAAATGCAAGTTGAAAGTCAAAAAAAAAGAAATTTACTATTAGGCGCAGCTTCAATTTCAGCTATATCAACATTAGGTTTCCCATTCGTATCATTTGCTAAAAATAAACCTATAAGAGTTGGAATGCAAACAATTTTATCAGGAAGAGTAGCTATGTTAGGAGAAACTTCAGTCCGGGCAGCTAAATTAGAAGTTGATAGATTTAACGAGACAGGTGGTTTAGGTGGCAGGAAAATAGAATTAGTTATAAGAGATACACGAGCTAATCCACAAGAGGCAGCTAGAGTTGCTAGGGAATTTATAACTGCTGAAGATTGTGAGATTTTATATGATGCTGAAGCATCATCAGCAGCATTTGCTGTTCATGAGGTAGCAAGAGATTTAAATGTTTTTGTTATGCATACATGTAGTGAGACCTCGTCCTTGACCGCTGATCCAAAACTTCAAACACCCTTATCTTTTCGTTGTGCAAGACAAGGTGTTCATGATGCAGTAATAGGTGGTGCCTATGCAAGTAAAATTTCAAAAGAAAAAAAATTAAATAGTTGGATGACGATTTCTCCAGACTATGCATATGGACGTGCGACAACCAACGAATTTTTAGAGTACCTTCAATACTTTAATACAAACATAAAAATTGTTGGTAACGCTTGGCCTAAACTTTTTCAAGCTGATTATAGTGAAAATATTACTAGATTACTTCAAGCAAATCCACAAGCGATTTACTCTTGCTTATGGGGAGGTGATTTAATTTCTTTTGTAGATCAAGCTAATATTTATGCATTATTTAATAATAGACAATTTTTCTCAGTTAATATGGCAGATTATGCTGTTTTGACAAAAGTAAAAAATGTTCCTGATGGTCTTCACTCTGCAACAAGATATTTAAAAAGTTATCCTAAAACTCTTGAAAACGAAAACTGGGGATCAGAGTTTTTTAAAAGATTCAAAGAACTTCCATTAAATTGGGCATGGCAAAATGCTGCGGGTATAAATTTCATAACAACGGCAATGAAGAAAGCTAACAGCTCCAGAGGTGATAAGATTGCACCAGTACTTGCAGGTCTGACAATAAATTCTCCTTTCGGCTCAAAAGGAAAATTGACTCTTCGAGAATCAGATCATACTTTAATTGATTACGCAATTGGCTGGGGCGGATTAATAAATAAGGAACCTTATTTAAAAAATGTTGTTCCAGGTGATTGGAATACAATAACTAAATTGGAAACACAGTGGAAAAAAAATAAAGGTTATGTAAAAAACTAATTTTTTTCTGATTAAAAAATGGAGAGCTAATTGGATCTATTTGCATTATTTGATTGCGTTTCGTCTGTTTCATGTGTTGTAACTCAATTTAGTACCGGTCTCATTATTGGATCACTACTTTTTCTTGTTGCCGCAGGTTTAACTTTAATTTTTGGTGTTTTAGGAATTGTAAATTTTGCCCATGGAACTTTTTATATGTTAGGAGCCTATATTGCGTTATCAGCATTTCGAATTTCTGAGAGCTATATATTTGCTGTTTTTGCTGCGGGATTAGGTGTTGCAATTTTTGGTATATTTTTTGAGCGATTCGTTATAAAAAGGGTTTACAACGCTGATGTACTTATGCAACTTCTAGTTTGTTACGCTTTAATATTAATCATGGATGATGTCGTCAAAATTATTTGGGGAGCAGAATTCCAAGCAATGGGAATGCCTGATTATTTTCTAGCACCCCCTGTCATAATTGGAGGCGGAGTTATTCCCTTATTTTATATTTATCTAATCTCAGCAGCCTCAATAATTGCAATTTTACTTTGGTTAATTTTAAATAAAACAAAAATTGGAAAAATAGTTAGAGCATCTGCTCAAAATCCAAAAATGACCTCTGCACTGGGTTTAAATACAGGTTTAATATATGCTGGTGTATTTGCATTTGGGGGAGCTCTAGCTGGTATAGCAGGAGGTTTAGCGGCACCAGTCAGATCAATGTCTCCAGGCATGGGATTTTCGATTTTAATTGAATCATTTATTGTTACAGTTATTGGTGGAATGGGTTCAATAAGTGGTGCATTGATAGGAGCATTATTGATTGGTTTAATTCGTTCCTTTGGTTCTATAGGATTTCCCTTATTTGTTGAAGGTTTAATGTTTATTGCAATGGCTTTAATACTGATATTACGACCAAATGGCCTTTTAGGAAAAGAGATTTCAAAATGAGGCAAACAACTTTAAAAAAAGATTTTCTTTTTTCAGGTTTAATTTTAATCATTTTGATTCTTGTTCCATTTTTTACGTCCTCAAGAATAACCCTAGATTTCATTATTCGACTTGCATCATTTGGTATTTTTGCAACATCCTTGAATATTCTTGTTGGCTACGGAGGATTAGTATCTTTTGGTCATGCTATGTTTTTTTGTGCTGGGGCATACTCCTTTAGCTTGCTTTTACAAAAATTAAATTTTTCAATACCGCTAGCTTTTTTCTTAACCATTTTTTTCTGTAGTGGGCTAGGTATTTTAGTAGGCGCAATTTGCGTTAAGTTAAAAGAAATATATTTTTCTTTTTTAACTCTTGCATTTCAAATGTTATTTCATAGCATAATAATTACTTGGACTTCTCTAACAGGAGGTGATCAAGGTCTAACAGGTGGGATAGAAAGAGTTCCTTTTTGGGGAGTAGATTTAACTAACCATAACAGCTTTTATTGGTTTTCTTGTGTAGTAGGTGTGACAAGTATTTTTCTAATTCGTTTAATTCTTCAATCATCTTTTGGATACACACTGAGAATGGTAAGAGATAATTCTGAAAGAGCTAAATACTTAGGTATAAATGTCTGGAGAGTAAAACTGTATGCTTTCATACTTGCTAGTTCACTTGCTGGAGTGGGTGGAATAATCATGGCTTTATTTGTTTCTGGTGCATTTCCTGATTTTGGTTATTGGACTATGTCAGGAGAGGCTATTTTTATGATAATGATGGGAGGAATAAATGTTTTTATTGGGCCTGTAATAGGAGCATCATTACTTTTATTATTTAATGATGTTATTACCAGAACAACTGAATATCATGGTATAGCTCTTGGAGTTGTTGTACTAATGTTTGCATTAGGTTTCAGGAGAGGTATTGCAGATTATTTTAGTGAATTATTAATTCAAAAAAAAATAATAAAAAAGTGATCTTATGAGTCAAAATTTAATAGTTATAACTGGTGGTGCTAGTGGAATAGGCGCAGCATGTGTTAAATATCATCTTAACAAAAATGATAAGGTAATAGTATTAGATCTTCCAAACTTGAATTCTAAAAAGCTAATGGATAGCATCGGTGTTACAGCCTTTTTTTCCTGCGATGTCTCAAATTCTGAAAGTTTAGAAAATGTTGCAAATGAAATAGAAAATAGCTTTGGTAAAGTCAGTGGATTAATTAATAGTGCAGGTATTATTCAACAAAAAAAACTTTCTCCAGATTTACTTTCAATCAATGAGTGGGATCAAATCTTTAAAGTAAATCTAAGAGGTTCTTATCTCTGTTGTGCAATTTTTGGTTCTAAGATGGCAAATGCTGGGACTGGAGCTATCGTTAACATAGCATCAATAACAAGTTTTAGATCTGTTCCATTACATGCATATGGTCCCGGCAAAGCAGCCATAATAGCAATAACATCCAATCTTGCGACTGAATGGGGGCGATCTGGAGTAAGAGTTAATGCTGTAGCACCAGGATTTACTTTAACGGAAGGTCTTCAAAAAACAATTAACTCTGGAAATAGAAATATTGATGATCTATGTAAACAATCAGCTATGGGAAGATTAGTTGAAACAAATGAAGTTGCAAGTACAGTTGGGTTTTTACTCTCAAAAGATTCATCAGGAATTACAGGTATTACTATTCCAGTTGACGCAGGATGGTTATGTGGAAGTTCATGGGATTCTTGGGGTGGAATTCCAGAACCTAAAAATATTAAAACTTAGAATAATGCTTAAAGTAGAAAATCTTAATAAATCATTTGGAGGTATTAGAGCAACCTCAAATATTTCAATCAATTTTCCATCAGAATCTCTATCAGCAGTGATAGGACCAAATGGCGCGGGAAAAACAACTTTTTTTAATCTTATCTCTGGTGGTTTAATTCCGGATTCAGGAAAAATTTTCTTAAATAATGAAAATATTGCAGGTTTATCAAACGTGGAAGTTGTTAGAAAAGGTATTGGAAGAGCTTTTCAAGTAGCAAAACTATTTAAATCACTTACTGTTGAAGAATCTTTAAGGTGTGCTTTACAATCACCATTTGGAAATTCTTTAAATATGATTTCGAGATTCCCTTTGAATGAAAGTAAAGAGCGTGCTAATGAAGTTATGAACCAATTAGGTATTCTTGAAAAAGCAAATGTCATAAGCGGAAATTTATCACATGGCGATCAAAAACTTTTAGATATTGCTCTTGCATTAGTTTTAAAACCCAAAGTTCTTTTATTGGACGAACCAGTCGCAGGGATGGGGCCTGAGGAAAGAAAACAAATGATTGACACTATTTATAAACTTTGGAAAAAAGGTGGATTAACAGTAATTTTAATTGAACATGATATGGAAATCGTATTTAAGATCTCAGAATTTATTCATGTTCTATCTTACGGAAAGTTACTTGCTCAAGGAACTCCGGACGAAATTAGAAGCAATCAAGACGTAATTGAAGCATATCTTGGAAAACCAAAAAAGGATTTAAAGTGAGCAACCTATTAAGCATTGAAAACTTAAATGTATTTTATGATTCAAGTCAAGTTCTTTTTAATCTAAAACTTATTTTGAAAAAAAATGAGACTTTAGCTTTGTTAGGTCGAAATGGAGCTGGAAAAAGTACAACAATTAAAGCAATTGCAGGAATTATTCCATCCAAAAGCGGAATAATTAAAATTAAAGAAAAAACTATTACCAACTTTCCATCATTCAAAATTGCTCGTCTTGGGTTAGGCTATGTTCCAGAAGATCGACAAATTTTTACGGACTTAACTGTCGAAGATAATTTAATGATTGCAGCGAAAAAAGGAATTAATGGACAGAATGATTGGTCCTTGGAAAAAGTTTATGAAATGTTGCCTTTATTAAAACCTCTGACAAACAGACTTGGTGGACAACTTTCTGGGGGTGAACAACAAATGTTGACAATAGGAAGATCCTTAATGGGAAATCCTGATTTAATTTTATTGGATGAGCCAAGCGAGGGACTAGCGCCAATAATGGTACAAAAAATCGGAGATTTAATAAGTGATTTACGAAAAATAGGCAAAAGTATAATTTTGGCTGAGCAAAATCTTCATTTTTGTCTTGATATCGCTGACAAAGCAGTTGTAATAGATAAAGGATCAGATGTTTTTCAAGGCAGTATATCTGAACTTAATTCTCAATCTGAAATTAAAAAAAAATATTTATCAGTTTAATTTATTTGTTTATGATAAAACGAAAAATACTCCCAAAAACTTTTGATTTGTCTAATAAAAGAATATTAATTTCTGGTGCTGCAGGAAGCATTGGTAAAGAAACTGCAAAATTATGTAGTGAATTTGGCGCTTCAACTATACTTTTGGATATAAAACCAGTTGCTCATTTAGAAGAACTTAGAAATAAGCTTTCAAATGTTGAAGCAATTCATCAGTGCGATATTAGTAATAGAATTTTAGTTGAGCAAATAATTAAAAAAAATTTACCTATAGATACATTAATTGATACTGCTGCAATATGTCCATTTAATGACGATTGGCTAGATCCTGAATGGAATGAGAATTCATTTTTCAGAGTAATCAGAACAAACTTACTCGGTCCAATTAACTTAGTAAGAGCATTGCTTCCTGAAATGATAAATCAAAAAAAAGGAACTATTACTCTTTGCGGATCAATTGCTGGTTGGATGGGTGGACTGCGTGCTGGTCCACATTATGTTGCGTCTAAAGGTGGCATTCATTCTCTTGTAAAATGGTTTTCAAACAAGGTAACAAAATATAATATTAGGGTAAACGCTGTTGCTCCAGGTCCAGTTGACACAGACATGATAAAAAATCAGCAATACGATATTGATTCATATCCACTTAAAAGATTAGGAACTGCTGAAGAAATCGCAAATACATTAGTTTTTATTAGTTCTCCAGCTGCTTCATTTGTTGTGGGGAATATATTAGACGTTAATGGTGGAATTTTTAAAAGGTAGTAAATAAAATTATCTACTTAATGAGATTAAATCCAGGATAATTTTTGAATTCTTCCTCACTACAAATGCTTATGTATTTTGAAAATCCTCCAGCATATGGCATAAACATTCTTGGTTTTCCAGGAATGTTTGCTCCTAAATACCATGAATGTCTGGCTTTTGGCATCAAAGTCGAATCAGCAGCTTTATTAACCTCTTTTACCCAATCAATAGAATATGAATTTTTAGCTTCTATACTTTTTATATTTTTTTTCTTTAAAAATTTAATACAATTTGTTATCCAATCAACATGATGTTCAATTGCTCTTGGCATATTACATAAAACAGAGGGGCTTCCAGGTCCTGTTATCGTAAAAAGATTTGGAAACCCGGGTATTTGAATACCTAAATAATTAATTGGTCCCGAAGACCAAACCTCTTTTAAACTTATATTATCTTTACCTTCAAAGTCAATCTTAAGAAGTGAACCTGTCATTGCATCAAAACCCGTTGCGAAAACAATATTATCAATTTTAAATTCTTTAACTGAAGTTTTAATACAGTTTGTTGTAATCTGTTTTATAGGGGTATTGCGTAAATTAATTAAAGAAACATTATTTCGATTATAAGTTTCAAAATAATTTGAATCCACTGGAGGCCTTTTAGTGGCAAATGGATGATCAATATTAGTCAAATTAGATGCGGTAATATCATCTTTGACAATTTCATTAATTTTCTTTTTGATGAAATCAGATACATACTTATTTGCTTTTTCATCATTCAATAAATCTTTAAAAACTGCTCGAAATTCTAACCCACCTTTTTTCCAACTTGACTCTAAAACTTTAGTTCTTTCAAGATCACTTAAGTCATGAACAGAAAGATTACTTATGTAAAATGGGTGGCCATTTGTATTAGAAATCATAATTGATTTTATTTCTTTAGCTTTATTTTTTATATAATTCTGAAAATCATTACTCAATTTTGAATTTCTTGCCGGTATACTGTAGTTCGGAGTTCGCTGAAAAACATATAGTTTTTTTGCCTGAGATGCAATTTCAGGAATAATCTGAATGCCAGTTGATCCAGTTCCAATTACAGCTACAGTTTTGTCACGAAAATCTACGCCATTATGTGGCCATAAACCAGTATGAAATTTTTCTCCATGAAATTTTTCTAATCCAGCGATATCAGGAATGTTTGCGGAAGAAAGACATCCTACTGCAGTTATCAAATAAGTGGATGTCAAGACTTTTCCATCATGTGTTTTTAAAATCCAATTATTTTTAACAGAATCGTAATTTGCTTTAACAACTTTTGTATTAAATAAAATATCTTTTCTTAAATCAAATTTATTAGTTACAAAATTTAGGTATTTTAAAACTTCTTTTTGTTGAGGGAACCTCTCACTCCATTTCCATTCTTTAAGAAGCTCATCTGAAAAATAATAACAATAAGAGTAACTTTCAGAATCACACCTTGCTCCTGGGTATCGATTCCAAAACCATGTTCCACCGACATCCTCTGCAGATTCTAATATTTTTACTTTAAAATCACAATTTTCGCGTAATCTTATTAATTGATACAATCCTGAAAAACCTGCACCTATTATTAAAGCGTCATAGTTATACATTTAATTATCTTTTATAATTGTTTTATTTTAGTTAGTTTATTAAAAAACTTAATTTAATTAAATTAAATAATATACTAAATTTATTATTTAATTAATTAACTATTTATAAATTTAAATCCCCTGGCTATTGAATGGAAATTATTACTACCTTTATTGTTTGTTTGGCTAATTGCTCTGAACCGATCTCACGAGATGATGAGATTGGGTATTTAGCTAGAAAATACATTGAACTTTGTACTGAGAATTATTATATAAGCAAAAACCATTGTCCAAAAATTAACAAAACATTACTTTTACAGTGCTCTAGTAAAGTTCAAAGAGAATTAACACCTTCTCAAAACAACCAATTCATTAAAGGACTTCCAATTCTTCAAAAACAACTTGAGAAAAATTCATTAGAAATTAGTAAAAAAAAATTTTCAATCGCACTACAAAAATTTAATGGAGAAAAAAGGACTGCTTGCACATTTCTAATAAATAAAAATAACCAAGAAAAATTTGACATCTTTCGTTTATTGAAAATAATGCAAAAGAAAAAAAATTAATACTTTTAAGCAAATAAATCCTTATTATTTTTTACCTTTATTGAGTGAAGATAAGGCTCAATATCTTGATCTAAAATTCCGAATGATTTTTTTATAGTGTCAAATAAATCTATTTCCTGCTCAAGAGCATCACCTTCGGAAAGTATTGAATCATACAAATTTATTAAAACTGATAACTTTTGATCCTTACTTAGAATTTTTTCACAAGAATCTAAAAATTCATCAATTGAATTTGACTTTGTATAACGGGAAGCAACCTCTAGTAAATCTCTATCATTTCTAACTAGTGCCAAAAGTCTGTCGATTTCTTCAGGCTCAATTCTGCCGTCAGCGTTAATCATGTATATCATTGAAGCAGGTAATGATAGCTTCGGGTCAAGTTTTGGTGATTCTCCAAAATATTCAGTTAGTTTAGAACCACAATTAAGACAATATAATGCTTGAGCGCTATGTCCCTCAGTCATACATTCTTGACAACTTCTTGTGCTTGATTCTTCCAAAGACTTTTTTACTGCATGTTGAGCAATCATTTCAGCAGAAACAATACCAGTTGGAACAGCTATAATCCCCCATCCGATTAGCATCATTAAAGAAGAAATAAATCGACCAATATCTGTTTTTGGAGCAATGTCTCCAAAACCAACAGTTGTTAAAGTAGATATAGCCCAATAAATTGCTGTTGGAACACTAGTAAAACCATTTTTAGGTCCTTCAACCAAATACATTATCGTTCCTAAAATCACCACAAGAACAATAACAATCGACAAAAAAACTGAAATTTTTCTCCTACTATCTGCCACAGCTAAAAGTAACCATTGATATTCTTCTACATAAGCAGACATTTTCAAAACACGGAATATTCTCAGTAACCTCAGAATTCTTACATCAATAAGAACATAAGTTTCGGGAATTATAAGAGCTAAAAAACTTGGGACAATTGAAATTAAATCAATAACACCCAAGAAACTTTTAGCATAACGTAATGGATGAGGACTACAAAGTAATCTAAAAATATACTCAACTGTAAATAATAAAGTGAATATTAATTCGACAGATTGGATTAAATTAGAGTAATGTTTATTAATGATATTTATACTATCAACCATAATTATTAAAATACTAATCACAATTGCCCAAATCAAAAGAATATCAAATCGTCTTCCTGCAGAAGTGTCCGCCTCGAATATGATGGTGTACCATCTATGCCTTAAATCGTGAAAGTATTTAAATTGATGCATTTGTATAAGTATTAGTTGTATTAATCATTTTTAAGACCTTTCTCGTCTTTTACTTGTTGAGCTATAGCCTCAACTTGTTCATTTGTCATACCTAAATCAGATTTTAACCTTTCTAATTTCTTTCTTTCATCCTCATCAATTACACCATCTGCTAATACTTCGCGCATTTCCATTTCAAACATAACTGTTCGGCGTTCTACTTGAGAGGTATAAGCTGTTGCAACAACACCAATTAATATTGCTGCTAAAGCGATACCAATAATTTGAGTTAATATAACCAAAATTACGCCAAAAATTGAAACTGGATCCACATTTCCCCATCCTGATATTATTGTCAGAATAAACCATTTCATTGCTTGTGGAATAGAAGAGAGTAATTCAGGATGATTTTTTCCTTCAAAAATATAAATTAATGAAGAAAATAGCAAACAAGATATTAGTAGCAAAAATAATGCTGATGCAAAAGAATCTTTTTCAGCTCTTATAGCTTCAGCCAAATCTGATAAAGCGCTATTGTATCGAGAAAGCTTAAAAATCCTTAAAATTCTGAATATCCTGAAAATTCTCAAATCCAACCCTGGAAAAATGAATTGCATATAAAAAGGAGCTGTAGCTAGAAAATCTATAATTCCATAAAAACTAAATATATACTCTTTTCTTCCTTTCCATGAACTTCCACCTTCTTTTTTATATTTAGCACCATATGACCAAAAACGAAGGACATACTCAATCGAAAAAACAATTACACTAATAACTTCAATTAAATAAAAAGTTTGGGCGTGTATTGCATTTATTGAATTAACAGATTCAAGGATAATAGAAGTAATATTTATAATTACTATTGATGAAATAAAAAATTCACAAAATCGGCTTGCATTATTATTGGCGCTTCCGTCAAGAATTTCACACAATTTTAATTGAAATGGTTTCATTAAATCGAGTCTAATATTTTTTTTAATTAAATTCTTTTGATTTTTGAAAACAAACTTGCAGTATAAACAAAAAAAAAATTATTATAAATGAAAACTTTAACTATTTAATATATTTTACGAATTGTTATTGAAAAGCATTAATAAATGAAGAGGTTACATTTAATAGCTATTTTAGAAAATTGTTCAAAAAACAGTGAGGTATTCACAAATGTTGACGAAATTAATAACTGTACTCAAGATCTTATAAAATCTGTTGAAAAGGAATCTCCAGATATTTTTTTTCATCAATTTACTAAATCATCAAATAATTTAAATCTTGATATCTCGGGCGTACTAAAATTCAAAGACTTTAGAATTTCTATTCATACATCAACAAAAAAAAATAAATCTTTAGTAATTGATTTTTTTTCAGATATCAATTCTTATCATAATGATAATTACGCTGAAAATTTTATAAACTTATTTGTTAGTTTCTTTGAACCTAAAAAAACAACTTTTCAAAAAATAAATCAATCATTTACTTATACAAATTTTTCCCCCGAAATTAATTTTGGAAAAGAATGGTTAAATAAAAATAGTTCATACTCTTATAATTTAGGAAAATTAATATATAAAGAAAAATCTAAGTATCAATTATTAGAAATTTTTAATTCCCCAGAATTTGGAAAACTTTTGAGAATAGACGGGGATTATATGACTTCAGAAGCTGATGAATTTTTTTATCACGAAACTTTGGTTCACCCTGCAGTAGTTGCTCATGGAAATGTAAAAAAAGTACTAATTTTAGGTGGAGGTGATGGTGGATCAGCAAAAGAAATACTCAAACATCCTAAAATCCAAAAAATCATAATTGCAGAACTTGATGAAGATGTTATAAAAATATCAAAGAAATTTTTAAAGAAAATTCATGGTAACTCATTTTATGATCCTAGAGTAAATATTAATATTTGTAATGGTTTTAATTTTGTAAATGAAACTTCAGAAAAGTTTGATTTAGTTTTAATGGATTTAACAGATCCAGATACCCCAGCATTCCCATTATATACACTTAATTTTTTTAAATCTGTAGAGAAAATTCTTACTAGTCGAGGTTCAATTGTTCTTCATACTGGCTCACCAATTTTTTCTCCAAATACTGTGAAATCTATCTACAAAAATTTAAAAAAAATTTTTCCTATTGTTGCGCCAATGGGACTTTATATCCCTTTATACGGAACTTATTGGTCTTTGGCGGTTTGTAGTAATAAATTAGACCCAAGAGTAATTAATAAAAATAAAATAAATGAAGCACTTAAAAATTTTGATATAAAAAAATTAAAATACTATAATTCTTTAACTCATTTTGGCCTATTTGCTTTGCCAAATTATTTTCAAAAATTAATTTCAAAATAATTTTTCTTATTTTTATTAATGTCTAATTTATATAAAATTCCTTTAGGTTCTAAAATCAAATCAAGAATAGTTTATGGCGTTAATAGAATGGCCATGCATGTTCTTGAAAGTGGTGAGCACCTTCCCCGAAAAAAACCTTGTATTCTTCTTCTTCATGGATTTCCTGAAATTGCATATAGCTGGCGGAAGATAATTATTCCTTTGGCAAATTCTGGATTCCATGTTTTAGTTCCTGATCAAAGAGGCTTTGGAAGAACAACTGGCTGGAAAGCAGATGCTATCGATAATCCAATTGAATTTAGTATGATTAATTTAGTTAACGATTTAATAGCATTAATTAAATTTTATAATTATAAAAAAATAGATATAGTTATTGGACATGATTTGGGATCATCTGTTGCAGGTTGGTGTGCACTAATAAGGCCAGATATTTTTAAATCAGTTGTAATGATGAGCTCACCATTTTGTAATCCACCAATTTGGAATAATGATCGTTATACCAAAAATAAAATTTTTGATTTTTTACCTCTCATGAAAAATGTATTAATTGATCTAAATAAACTTAGGCCTCCAAGAAAACATTATCAATGGTTTTTTTCTTCAGAAATAGCAAATAAGAATATGCTTTTATCACACCAAGGTTTAAAAAACTTTTTAAGGGCATATTTTTATATGAAAAGTGCTGATTGGAAAGAGAATGACCCATTTAATCTAAAATTATTAAATGCTAAATCACTTTCAGCTATGCCAGAATACTATATTATGCAAAAAAATAAAGGTATGGCTGAAACTGTAAATGAATATATGCCATCAAAAGAGTATGAAAAAAAATGCAAATGGTTAACGGACAATGAATTAACTTTTTACACTAATGAATTTAAAAGAACAGGTTTTCAAGGTGGACTTCAGTGGTATAGATGCAACACAAATGAAAAAATACAGGAACAATTAAAAATATTCGGTGATTTAAATATTAATGTTCCTTCTTTTTATATAGCTGGAGAAAAGGATTGGGGCACATATCAGTTCCCAGGTGTCTTTGAAAAAATGAAAAATAAAGTATGTACTAATTTTAAAGGCTTTAAATTAGTTAAAAATGCTGGTCATTGGGTTCAACAGGAAAATCCTTCAGAGGTTATAAAGCATATTCTTGAATTTTCAAAAATTTGTGTTAAGTAAAATTTGTTAAAAATATTACTTTCTAAATCATTAATTTAGCTATAGTCTTTGTATTTATTAAAAAATTTATATGTTTTATTTTCTGTCTATATTTTTTAATTTTAATAATTTACAACATTATGGAGATAAAAGAAATTATTTAAAAAAGTTTCTTAATTTACCTAATTCTAAATATTAAGTTTGGTAATTTCAATTTGATTATTTTAAGTTTCCTAAATTTTATAGAATTTAATTTACAATTGTTATAATGTTATAAGATGCTTTTATTTTAATTGATAAAATCTTAAACTTAAATATAAATATAAATATAAATATAACGATGTTATTTGAAAAACTATTTAGTTTTTTTGATAAATTTTCATAAATCTTATGAATGAATTTTATTCTCAAAATCCAGATATAGTAGTTTTAGGTGCAGGAATTGTTGGACTTACACTTTCTCTTAAACTGCAAAATTTTGATAAAAAAGTTTTACTTATTGATAAATCAAATGTTGGAGCGAGTACAAGTTATGGTAACGCTGGTTTAATTGAAACTACATCTGTATTTCCATATGCTTTTCCAAGGGACCTAAAAACCTTAACAAAATACATATTTCAAAAAAGTAATGCTTCTTACTACCATACTAATTCAATTCCATATTTGTTACCATGGCTATTTAAATATTGGCAAAATTCTTCTAAAAATTTATATGAATCGGCAATAGAAAGATCGTTACCACTTATAATTAATAGTTGGAAAGAGCATATTCCTCTTATTAAAGAAGCAGGGGCAAATCATCTTGTAAACGAATTTGGATGGATTAAAATATGGAGAAATCAACAATTTTCAAATTTAATAATAACTGAGGCAAAAAATAAACAAAAATATGGAATTAATTCCTCTATTTTATTTTCTGAAGAACTTAATAAGATACAACCAAATATAGGAAATGAGATCAAAGGAGGTGTCCACTATCCGAATTCTCGACAAATAAAAGATCCTTTCGAATTTTCTAACCTATATTTAAAACTTTTTTTAAAAAGAGGTGGAATGTTTGTAAATGGGAATGCAGATTCTTTGATTAAAGTTGGTGATTTTTGGTCTGTAAAAACTAAACAAGGTAAAATTAAATCAAAAGTAGCTGTAATAGCGCTGGGACCATGGGGTGATGATTTTTTAAAAAAAATAGGCTTTAAACTTCCTCTAGGTGTGAAAAGAGGGTACCACATGCATTATAGATATTTGAATCAACAGTTGAAACATACTATCGTAGATGTTGAAAACGGATTTGCAATTACACCAATGGTAAAAGGCATCAGACTTACAACTGGAGCCGAATTTGCTCTCCGTGATTCCCCTTCGACACCGGTACAAATTGAAGCTATAGAGCCAATTGCAAAAAAAATATTTCCTTTAGGTAATAAAATTGATTCAAACTTTTGGCTAGGCTCTCGACCTTGCACACCAGATATGCTTCCAATTTTGGGCTCCATTCCGGGAAATAGTGGGTTATGGTTCAATATAGGACACGCTCATCACGGTTTAACTCAAGCAGCTTCAAGTGGTCGTCTTGTTGCAGAATTAATTTGTGGAATTAAACCTTATATAAATCCAAAACCTTATTCTATTGAAAGATTTCTTTAAAATCTTAGATTAAAAACTATTCAACTTCAAAATCAAATTCATGTCTTCTGCAATTCATAGTATTTATATAATAAAAAGAAAATCTTTTCCCATTTTCAGGACCAACTCTTAGTTTAATCTTTGCCCTGCCTACAATGTCGTCTTCCTGATCCCTCACTAAAACTTTTAAAGTCCCTCTAAATTCCGCATTATTCCTATTAACTAAAACTCCGCCAAGATCAAAGGCAACGCAATAAACACTTTTAATAACAATATCAGGATTATTTGTATCTAGTGTTTCTGAAAAAACAGATTTAAACATTAGTACTATAAGAATAATAAAAGTAATTGAAGATTTATTTTTTTTCATATCAAAAATGTAAAGTACAATATTTAAAATAGTATTAGGTTTATCGACAAAATTATTGAAATTTTAAACTTAATTTTAAATATTTTGCCATATAACAAAATTTAATTGGAGAAGACATGTCAACTGTAAATTTTTTAGACGAATCAAAAATACCAGAGGAATCTTTAAAAATAATTCAAGATATTAAAGCCGAGCGAAGAGTTAAAAAAGTAAATAACTTTTGGAAAGCTCTATCCTTATCACCTAAGCTTTTGAAAAATATTTGGGAACAGGTAAGAATAATAATGAAACCTGGAGCTATTGACGAAGTTACAAAAGAATTAATATATATAGCTGTTTCAAGTACGAATGGTTGCGAATACTGTGTTTATTCTCATACATTTGCGGCAAGAAAAAAAGGAATGACACAAGAACAATATAATGAATTATTAGAGGTTATAGCTTTAGCAAATACAACAAATGCTCTTGCTAGCTCTCTTCAAGTTCCAGTAGACGAGGAATTTAAATCAAAGTAGATTAAATTCATAAACTTTTAAGGAAACCTAATCCAATTTTTCGATAAAAATTTAGAATTATTTAATTCTAATAATGAATCTCCGTCTTTAAAATTTTTAACTTTTTCTTTTTTTTCAACAAAACTATTATCTACTGATGTTAAATCTTCAATCTTAGATGAATAGTGATTTGAAATAAACCAGTTTGTTCCTTTTTTTTTATACAAAATAGAGTACTCTACATCACTTGGTGGGCTATCAATAATATTTAATCTGTAAATTCCTGTCTCAAAACCAACATTACAGTCTGTCTCAATACTTCTTTTTTGTAATTTTAAGCTTGGTTCATTCCTTAAAAAATTCGTATAATAATTTTTAATATCATCTAATTTAAAAAAAACAGTGTCTGATAATATTGGAGAGAGCATAGATTCTTTAGAATAATTTTCCATAACTTTTTTTTCATCCCCTGATTCAAGAGCTTTAGACCATTTATCAAATAAAGAAATAATTTCTTTTTCTTCTGCAACGTAACACTCATCAAGATTTTTATCATCCAAATTCATAATAACTTCTTCATTTGTTTTATTTTTGATATCAACAAGTTTATAATTCTCTGAATTTATATTTTTATCAAGGCTATTAGTTTTGTTTAAAAAATTTAATTTTTCATTTGACTCTTCAGTTTCACTATTATTGTCAAAAAAGTATTTCACTCTAATTCTTTTTTGAAATTTTTCTATATCTTCAATATCGTTTTTATTCAATTCTTTTACTTTAATTAATTTTGAATCATTAATCTCAGTTGAATTATCATGTTGATCACTGTTTTTTTTTATAGAAATTTGAGCATAGTTTTCTTTTGTGAAAGAAATTATAATTAAAAATATCATCAACAACTTATAGTTAAACATATCAAAAACCTCAAAAAAAAATTAAATATTATTAATTTATCAATAAAATATAACAACCATAAAATATTAATCGAAACAAATTTAAATTTCTTCAATTAATTTTAAAAAAAATTAAAGAAATTTAATATAAGAATCGATAAATCTATTGTCATTTTTTTTTATACATCTATTAAATGCAATTAAAGATTATCTCACCAAAAATACTTATTTTTTTTTGATAATCAATTACAAAATTTTATTGGGAGAATATGTGTGTCTCAAAAATTTACAAAAAAAAAACAATCATTAGATTTTTACGAAACAAATTGCCACTGCTGTTTATTGCCCACGCAACAAAATATTTTTCCTAGGAGAAAGTTCCTCTCCTATTTTTCTAGTCTATTCGCATTAGGTATTATTCCTTCTGTGTCAATAGCAGCAGAAGAGGATAAAGAATATGATGCAATGCTATTAAACTGTATGGATCCAAGAATCACGACACTAAGTTGGCAATACATGGGATTACTGTCGGGAGTTAATCGAGAAAAATTAGGAGACAATTACAGTCATATTGCTATGGCAGGAGGACCAATTGCAGCAGTTCATCCAAAATTTGCACCTTGGCATAGTACTTTTTGGGATAACTTAGAAATTTCTGTTGAAATACATAGAATAAAAAGAGTAGTAGGATTAACACATCGTGACTGTGGAGGAGCAAAATTGGCCTTTGGTGCTGAAGGTGTTTTGAATAAATCTATAGAAACAGAATCACATGGCGAAGCATTAGTTGCCTTCAGAAATGAAATAAATAGTAGACACCCAAAGTTAAGTGTTATCACAGGAATAATGTCACTTTCAGGAAGAGTTGAACTGATTGGTTAAAAACTTTTCAATCTAAATTTTAGAATTATTAAAAAAAATATAGACTTGTTAAAGTTTTTTTTTATTATTTTTATCAATAAGTTTTACGAGCGTTAGTAAGGTAAGATTTACTGGAGTTTTTATTCCAAGAGCTTTTCCTCTTCTACAAACATATCCATTAAGATAATCAATTTCATTTTTTTTTTCCAAAAAAACGTCTTGTGCTGTTGAAGAAAATTGTCTAGGCATTTTTATTACTAAATTATTAACCAAATCAAAAATATCATTTGATATGCTAATATTTTCAGCTTCTGCAACTGCAATGCACTCTTGAACCACCATTTTCATCACATCCCTAACACCATTAATTTTAAACATATCGCCATAACATTTTTGTGAAATTGCAGATATTGCGTTGTATGCACAGTTAATGATTAATTTTTTCCACATAATTTCATCAATATTTGAGGAAAAACTTACATTTATTTTTGCTTTGGCTAAAGAATTTGAGAGAAACTTATTATGATGATTTTTAGGTAAAACAATTTCGCCTAAGCCATTATGTTTAACATGCCCAGGCTTTAACATTTCAGTAGCTACGTAAACAACAGAGGGTATCACAGGATTTACTAAAAAATTTTTTAAAACTATATGATTTTCAACTCCATTTTGTAAACTTACAACTAATGAGTCTTTTATTAGATATTTCGAAATTTGACGAGCAACTGATTTTGTATCATTTGATTTGACGCAAATAAAAATAATTTTTGAACTTCTTAGATCTTTTGGATCCAAACTTGAATTAATTTTTATTATTTTCTTAACATTTTCTGACTCAAAAATTAAACCCTTATTTTTTATTGCATTGATATGTTTTTCTCTTCCAATTAAAGTTACGTTAAAGCCTTTCATAGCAAGCATAGCGCCAAAGTAACAGCCAACTGAACCAGCACCCATAATTCCAAAACTGTCATTACTTATTTTCAAGATCTAAACTCTAAGAAATTAATGTTCAAAATAGTATAAAAAAATTAGTTTTTAATAAAGTGCTTTCTATAATATTTTAATTCTTCTATAGATTCCCTGATATCTGCCAAAGCAGTATGTAATTGATGTTTTTTAAATCCATCAACTAAATTTGGATTCCAACGTTTACAAAGTTCTTTAAGTGTAGACACATCAAGATTTCTATAGTGAA
>MDTB01180115.1_pt1 | contig 88847 bp, 93 predicted proteins | sample 811161 | NCBI WGS metagenome assembly MDTB01 (sample SAMN05326650, study PRJNA326480) | marine metagenome | isolation source: seawater | place: Mediterranean Sea | collected 2009
CTCACTCTCCGCCACTCTATTTTTATCTAATTTAATCTATATAAATCAATAGGTTATAAAGTTAAGAATTTGAGGTGTGTAACATGTCTGTGTAACCAATTTGTACCATTAATTCCACATATAACTTAATAACCTCGAAGCCACTCAATTGCCACACCACTGCCCTCCTACAACCACGTCACGTAGTTAATCTAAACACTCCTCCCTTCTTCCTAGGGGACCTCAGGCAGTCTAAATGTCGGTCTAGCAGCGATCGATATGCTTCTCCAAAGGCATAGACTGTTCTGAGGTTCTCACCTTTTAATTATTTAATTCAGAATGCCTTGGATAGCCAGTAATTGCGATTTGCTTTTTCAAAGGAATCGACTGTACTATGAAAAATAAGCTGAGTATTTTTTGCCTTATAAAATCGAAATTGACCCTAGAGCATCGTTCTTCATATGGTCATATAAAATAGAGGGGAAATGGGCATGCATCGTCAAATCGAACAAGGCCTGTATGCGAGTCGCTGGCTACTTGCTCCGTTTTACATAGGATTAGTAATCGCCTTAGCGGTATTGTTAGCTAAATTTACCCAAGAAATAATTCATTTCCTACCAGGTGTTTTCGTCTCAACCGAAAGTGACGTTTTACTTTTTGTTCTAACCCTTATTGATCTGTCTCTGACAGGAAATCTCCTACTGATGGTTATTTTCGCAGGCTATGAAAACTTTGTATCTCCTATTAACGTGGGAGAAAATGCTCACCGTCCCAACTGGATGGGAACGGTAGATTTTAGTGGTCTAAAAATCAAGTTGATTGGCTCTATCGTAGCTATTTCCGGCGTTCATTTATTAAAACAATTTATGAATATGGAAGCCGTAAACAAAGAGGATCTAAAATGGCTGCTAATTACTCATTTCGCTTTCGTAATATCAGGAGTATTACTGGCCCTCATGGATTATTGCGCATCCAGAACTAAAGTAAAATAGACCGCTCAAGTGCCGCAACACCACCTCCTACAACTAAATCATCTGGTGAGCCTATAAATACTCCCCCCATTTCTGAGGGCCTCAGGCAGTTTACACATCGGTCTAACAGCGATTCAGACGTTTACCCGAAGGCATAAACGGTTCTGGAGTTCTCGCCTTTCCTATTCAAATCCAACTCAATAACTTCTTCCTCGATACACCGCCATTTTCAACTTGAAAAACCACTAAATTAGCAATTCTCCCCTAAGATAAGTAACTGCTTTGCCGCCCATCGTTACTCGATCCTCGTGCTGCTCACAGTAAAGCTCCCCCCCCCTTTTGGAGAGTTGTCTCGCAATCAATTTATTCTTAGCCAAACGATTTGACCAATATGGGATAAGAGAGCAATGCGCACCTCCCGTAACTGGGTCCTCCGTTATGCCTAATTTAGGACCAAAAAAACGTGAGACAAAGTCAACAACACTACCTGGCGCTGTCACGATTATGCCGTCATACGCAAGGCGCTTCATTGCAATAAAGTTTGGCTCAAGATTTAAGATTTCCTCCTCATTTTTAAAGACCGCGAGTCCGTAAATAGCGGTTTGGAACGAATCAGGTTGTGCTCCTAGCGCTTCCCCAATCTCATCAAGACGATGTTCACTCTCTTTCGGAACATGACTCGGAAAGTCCATTGAAATAATGTCACGCTCCCGCGTAATCTTCAAAAGATCCCCAAGTTTTGTGTGAAACTCAATATTATTTGCCTTTAATCCCAACTCAGAGTACAGCACGTGAGCTGACGCCAAGGTTGCATGACCGCAAAGACCTATTTCTACTTTTGGTGTGAACCAACGAATGGAGAATTTACCTTTTTGATTTATAAAAAAAGCTGTCTCTGATAAGTTATTTTCGGATGCGATTGATTGCATCACATGGTCTGGTAACCACTCATCTAATGGACATACGGCAGCAGGATTTCCGGAAAATATTTCACTCGCAAATGCATCAACTTGGTATATCTTTATTTTTTTCATAACAACTATACTTGTACAATTTACTCACAAAAAACGAGTAAAAGCTTAATTAGACGCCCTCTCCAGGCTTCCATTACTCGTCAACAGTTCATCATCAACACACTGTCCAACTCTTCACTCGAGCGATGAGCCTATCGATGAGTTTATTTATTCCCAACCATACTCTCTGAGCACTGGTAACCAGGCTTCCAATTGGACCTCTCGATTCCAAATGTTGTGCCACATCCAAGAGAAGTTTTTTATTTCATCGGGACCATGGAGCTCTTTTGCTTTTTCTAAATAAGGTCTCGCTTCCGACGCATTGCCCAAATGGTGGTGAGACAATCCCATTGCGATATTCCAAAAGTGGAAATCAGGGGATGGTACGACTTCCATCGCAGCTAGTGCTTTGCCCCATTCCCCCGTGTTTAAATACGCTTCCGCCAGACCATAATTATCAAAACTGAGAGTGCTTATCTCATCAAGCCTATTCGCCTCCTGCGCCCGTTCAAGGCCCCAATAAAGTCTTTCGCACGCTTTATCATCGATGCCGTACTTGTCCTTAATAGCCGGGGAACTTTTACACCCAGATCCTGATACTGCTGCCAGATATGAAATGTGCCCCACCGTATACGCATCATTCGGAGCAAGCTCGTACGCTTTCCGGGCATTTCTCATCATCTCCGTCCAACTCCTCGTATAAAGAGCCAGTTCTGCGCGGGTTGCATATGCTCTCGCAAAATTTTTGTTTAAACGAATAGCCGCCTCTACCGCTTCAACTGCTTCACTTAAGCCTTCTTTAGAAATTGGCTGATAATGAGGTGCATAAAGAGCGTAACCCCACGCCACCATGTGTCCCAGCAAGTGCCACGCGTCTTTATAATCTGGATCGTCAATTACCGCTTGGCGTAAACATTTTAGTCCACTGGCATGCATGTCTGGACTCAAAACTTTAAAATATTGTCCGCGCACAAAATTCACGCATTCATAGCCGCTAAGATCCGTAGTACCTTTGATCGAAACATTTTTGGCAACCTCTTGCGCCAAAACAGCACCGTTGCCAACCAAGGAATCAATGATTCCATTCACCATCTCGTCCTGCAGTGCAAAAATATTTGAGGCGCTAAACTCTCTATCGTATTTCTCGGACCATACCGTTTCCATACTTTCTGCGTCCATTAGACCTACCGAAATTCGAATATTGTCCCCACTCTTCCGCAAGGTACCACTTAATATATAACGGGCGCTCACCTCCTTTACTAATGCTCTTAAATCATCTGGTTTCTCATTCAACGCTAAGATTTTTAACTGTGCAGTCGAGGCCGAAAGTCCTGCTACCAAATCTTGCGTAACTCCTATACCCAAATTGATTGTTGTTTGATCTACGGATTGTGTATCTAGTGGCAGGACAAGGATCTTATTAATTTCCGAAGATGTGGCATCCCTATCAGAAAAATTATTAGTTAAAAGATACGTCCCCGCTACCAATGTTGCGGCAAGAACCGAAATCAACCCCCGCTTATTTTTTAATGACCCTCCACTAGCAGCTTTAAACTTATTTGGATTGACCGTTCCAAATTGGACATCCGCATAGTACGCCCGAACCGGCTCCTCGATATTCTTTAAATTCTGTACTCCCTGATCAATAAACGTACAACTGACCTTTCCTCTCACCGTCGAATGAACCGACTCAGAAATACAAATACCCGCGGGAGGAGCAATTCCTTCCAGTCTCGCCGCGATGTTCACTCCATCACCTAATAGATTCTTCCCTTCAATCGTAACGTCCCCAATATTCACCCCCATACGGAACTCTAGACGTTCATCTTGGGAAACCCTCTTATTGTGGGATGCTACTTTTTCCTGAATCTCGATGGCCGTCTCCACCGCTCCAATAGTGGTTGGGAACTCAATCATGAAGGCGTCACCCGCCGTATTGAATATACGACCTGACTTTTCTTTAGAAACCGTCTCAATAATGCCCTGACAAATTCTGAGCTGCTTAACCGTCGCCGCTTCATTCTTATTCATCATGGATGAATAACCGACAACGTCCATTGCCAGAATAGTCGCTAATTTTCGTTCCTGTGCAGCCATATGGCCCCCTGACGAGTAGCTTTACGTTCTAAATTAGACTACATGAATATGCCATAGTCGTCCAAGATGCAGTCTAATGCATCCCGAGTCAGTGTATCTACCAACTGACGTAACGTTTTGTACGAATGGGTTAGTCAACTTTCTCATTCCCGTCCCTTTCTCGCGTCACCACAAACTCGCCGTGGCAAGTGCAGTTGGCGAGCTAGCTACTTGGCGAATTAATATTTAATATAATGGGCGAGTCTAGCAATTTGGCTCCAGGCCTAAAGGGCCTCGTTTTTAATTGTCACAAATATATTAATGAAACTCAAAGTCCAGTAATAGATCGTCACTCGGCACCTCTATATACGATTGAACCCATTTGAGCGAAAAGAGTCATACTTTTATTGAAACATTGCTGTAAGGGATTGACGCTATAGTAACAGCGATCAGAGTCATTCCAATCAAAATAGCCTTTGGTGTTGTAAGTTCAGTGATCACAAATAGGCAATTCTCCATTGCATAACTTCGGGAGGGCCAAACTTATGGATTACTTGAGCTTTACTCATATAATGTAAGGTGAATAAGGGTTTAGCATAAAAGTATTTATTAAAATTTAAATCTTAATTACAAAAAAAAACAACATGAAACCTTATATTTTAATTTAATGGGAGATATCTATGAAAATACCTTTAACTAAAATACCCACATTAGTTTTTATATTTATTTTATTCGTGTTTAGTCAGCATGCCCACTCGCATTGTCAGATTCCCTGTGGGATTTATGATGATCATGCCCGTTATATATCTATGCTTGAAGATGCTTCAACTGTAGAGAAAGCTACAAACCAAATTATTACTTTGAGTAATGATATTGATTCAAAACAAAAATCCACGCCTATTGCTCAAAATTATAATCAGCTTGCACGTTGGGTAAATAACAAAGAAAGTCATGCTGAAAAAATAATAAGCACCATTGCCAACTATTTTTTGACACAACGTATAAAACCTAAACAAAAGGATTATCTAGATAGATTAAGTAAACATCACGCAGTAATTTTGGCGGCAATGAAAGCTAAACAAAATGCATCGATAACAGAAAGCAATGCTTTAAAGGTAGCTATTCAAAATTTGGCCATCTATTATCCGAAGCATGAGCATTAGCCATAATTTACTTTACATTGGTATTTTGTAAATTGATTTAAGCTCCTAACAATTTAGATTAAATCAATGTCTATATTCAAGAGGTTAGGATGGGGTATCTAGCAAGTGCGGTTTACGGTGTAGTGGCTTAGGACCATCTCTAGGCGATGGCATTTAGAAGTTGGACCGTTATTTGTTATCCTTCACCATCCTTTTAATTATTAACTCGCCACCAACATTTTCCACATAGAAGAAAACATGATCGCCTTTTACAAGATCCTGCATTAATGACACCCTCTCCACACTAAAGGGCATTGTCATAGGCGACATATTTATACTTTTGATTTCTTCGTGGTTGAGCACTATTTTTCTTTTTTCTTTGTTGAGGCTCACGACGATACCATGCGTCATGTCACAAGAATCATCATCAGCACATGATGAAGCACTCTGCTCATGAGTCATATCGCTATGCTCCATATGTTCGTTTTGATGATGACCCGCCATCACACTGAATCCTGCTAACGATATGGAGAGCATCAGTACGAAGTTTCTAATAGACATAGCCATAATTTAAAACCTGTTTATTCAAAGAATTTATGCGCCCTATTTACTAAAGATATTAATGCTTAATTATATCGGTTATTTTCACCAAGAAATGCAATGAATACAAGAGCTCTCACTAAATTCAGGATCAGATAAATCTAGCCCCCACCTCAAGACAGATAGGACATTAAACTCTCGAATAATATGTACGCAAGTGACCTTCGTTTCCTGTTTTTGCTAGAGCTAAGTAACGACTCATTACTTTTCTTTTAACTTGGATCTTTCACAGGCGTTCCATTCTGATCAAATCCATAAGGCATATCTTTCTCGCTACTTCCATCGCAGGCGGCTGCCATATTTCGCTTAGCGTTGTTACAAGCGATATTGGCTGTTGAGTAAATCTCGTCTTTAGTGGGGTCTCCTTTTTTGGTGCAATAGTGGTCATATTGCATTTTTGTTTGTTCACAAGTACCGCCTCGAATATCTTTATCTTGGGCCTGAGCGGTCGCCAAAACTGAGCTGAATAATATCAGGATAACTATTGATCTCAATTTTTTTCCTTAAAAAAAGATGAATCGGATAAAAAAGCGAAAACAAACAAAAATCCAGTATAAATCTCAATATAAACAGTAAAGACTGCCAAGTCACCTTTTTTCTTCTAACCCATTATTGAAGCAGACGGGTATATATCAGGGCACTTAAATAAGGCTATTGAGGGCAGGAAAAGAGCCATAGCTACAGGTGATTATATTAACTTTGAGCAAAGCATGGTCATCAATTCATGGTTGCGGGTACCCTCAACCGCTGATCGCCAACTTTCATCAGGCTTTTGGCTCTTACTGACTAACTCGCCTTGCAGCATTTTTTGATCAAAAAATTCACCCGCCAAATATCTAAAAGTAAGTTCGACACAATTAAATTCTTTGTGGGATTTGTTGGACATCACTCTGTTCAACGGGAAACTGTAGTTCACCATTTCCCAAACACTGACCCGGTTATTTTCCAACTGCACTGTGCTGGGGTCATAATAAAACGCTGCCTTTCCGTTGTCGCCATAAAGCACCCATTCGGCCTGAGCAAATGAGAACAGCCCTATCCAACAAAAAATAACTAAGCCTGTTTTTCTCATAATGAATTCACAAATGCGATAAGCGCATTCCTTTCATCCTTTGACATGTCGGCAAACAAATCGCGAGACGTCTTAGCTTCCCCACCGTGCCACAAAATAGCCTCTTGGATATTGCGTGCTCGGCCATCGTGCAAAAAATTAGTACTGCCGTTGACTTGAGCGGACAAGCCTATACCCCAAAGAGGTGGGGTGCGCCAGTCACGTGGACCTGCTAAAAAATCAGGTCGCCCGTCCGCCAAGTCCTCACCCATGTCATGCAGGAGCAAGTCGGTGTAGGCACGGAATGTTTGGTATTCAATTAGAGGTAATAAAGGGTAGTTACCCGTTCTCAACTCAGGTAGGTGACAGCCCGAGCATTTAGCTTGCTCAAACAATCGCTCACCTAACACTACTTCCTCAGATCCTGAGTTGCGGGTAGGGGGTGGCGCCAAGGCGGCATGCCAAAAAGTCATCTGCTCCAAGTTGTAATCCAAGAGCTCTGGCTGATTTCCAGGAGCCATAGCCCTACAAATGGTTTGAACTTTTGGACAATTTTCATCAGGATATAAGGACGAGTTCACTCCGATATCCCCAATGAACGCGACCGCAATTTGCTGGCGAATAGAGGGCTGATTGGCTTTCCATCCAAACCGGCCAACTACTGTTTTTTTCAAAGTGTCGTCATACACGCGGTTGAGTCGACCATTGAGCCCTTGTTTCTTTTGATCCTCAGCCAAACGTATCAAAGTAGCTTCAGGCACGGCCTCCAGAAAACCCATGCCAAAGACAGCCTGGGTGTTCCGCAAGGAAGTCATCACAGTCGCGCCAATGGGACCAAAGTTGAGGTTCTCGATCCGGATAATGGGTTTACGCATGGAAACCATCTCACCGTCAGCTAACTCTACTTCCAAGGCCTGCCAATCGACATAGATCTCGGCTTCACCAGGTTTGAGGTTTTCTTTTACCCCGACATTGACCCCAAAAACCTGTATCTGATCGCCGTAATTAGGATGCGGATTGGGACCGCCTCGGGGACCTTCTCCGGGTACGGATAAGCGAAGTAATTGTTGAACGATAATGGTGTCGTCAATGGTTATACCTCGTCCACCATTTATATGGCAGGTTGAACATGCATCTGCGATGAAAGTGGGACCCAGGCCCCAGTGACCGCCAAGTAGCGGAAAAACCACCCAGGGTACTTTGAATTCTTTTTCCCCCTCTCGAAAAAGCCTAAGTTGGCTGTAGCTCAATCCGGCTACGGGCTGAAGATAAGCATCTTGAGGAGCCATGGGTTTAGGCTTTGATCGGGAGATTTGGGCCTGAGCATCAGAAAGCAAAGAGGTAACCCCAAGCACCATCAATACCCCAAAGGCTATGCCGCTTGACACCCACTGACGACAGTGGAAGAGAGGGTACATATAAACTTTCAATAAAAACCCAGCCAAGCCTTACAAATGAGTCGGACTTGGTTGGGTTGCAGAAAAAAACTACGACAAAGAGAGGCTCAGCACTTTTGCTCCATGGCGCAGGATTCGTATGTCGCGTCTGGCAAAACAACACCCTCACAAGCTTCCTTGACATTGATTTTAGCGTTGCGGCAAGCAGTACCTAAAGCCACCATAGAGTCGTTCGCAGCATTTGTCATATCACAAAAATACTCTTGTTGGCTGCGGGCATCTTCACAGGTTCCCACACGGGTTTTAGTCTCATCAGAGGCGAGTCCATACCCACTACTCAGGAGTATTCCAAAGAAAGCACAGAACATCCAAATTGTTTTTTTCACGGGAGTCCTTTCTCATATGAAATTAGAAAACCAAGCAAGCTGCACGTGCGCACAGCCTGCTTAGATTAGTCTACAAAAAGGGATCAGCTTTTAACGTTATCACGTCCCTCTTTGGCAATATAGCCATAGGCTGCATTGCTTCGATCACCACCCATGGCAAGGTACTCAGCCTTCATTTGAGCAATTTTATCGTTGTCGAATGCCTTTGCATCAGCCGCGATTTTTTGTGCATCCAAATTGTAAAGCTTGGCTGAATTTTCGCCAAAGATTTTATTTTTCACGGAACCTTGACCATCACCGAGTGGAATCTTCCAACCCTGCTTTTTCATCATGTCTTCTGGTATTTCGATGCGACGCATTGCCTCGATTTGCCACTGTGGCGAGCCATACCAGACCGAGTCAGTCCCCCAAACTACACGGTCAGGCCCCATCTCGTTGACCAACTGACCAAGGAAGGCTGCGCAGAAGCGTGGGTTTGTGACAGCCGTACTGGCAAAAACTGAGCCAAGTTCTGCGTACACATTATTAACACCAAATTTCTCTGGAATACGTGCCAAATCGGTGGACCATTGTATATAGCCGTCTTTTTCAAACTGGGCCATTTCAACATCCGGCTTTTCGGCTAACCAAGGACGCAGTGCAGAGTGGTAGATCACGAAGTTCATCCCTGGCCAATCTTTGGCAGCCTGACCCAGGTCGTTAACAGTGGCGCTTTCCCAAGTACCGGCAAACGCTTTTTCGTAATCCAAAGGCATTAGGCCTTTATGGATACAAATTGTGTTGATACCCGATTTGATGGCTTTCTCATAGAACGGATACATGAGCTTTTCATCGTCAAGGCGCCAAGCGTACTTAGAGGGACCGAAGGGATCGCCAATAGTGTAGGACTTCCAAGACACAGGCTTTAATTCCTCGATGGCGCGGTCAACTTCATCCATCCAATTAGGGTACTTGGGCGTGATGACCGAGTGACCCAGCATACGTACGCTGCCTGCCATTTTGTTCACCGCTCGACAAGCATTTTGGATCGCATCGTTGGACAGAAGCCACCAGTTAGGATCGTCGAATGGCGCACCAGACAACAAAGCGATCGTGGTGTCACTGTCAAGGAAAATCTCTTTAAGGTAGTTGTCCATTTTGTATCGGGACAAATTGGTCGGAACACTGTTGATATTTGGGTTGACACCGGCACCCTCAGCCCATTTCGTCAGACCCAGTAGACCTTCCTCTTTGAAATCGTCTCGGATAAAGTGGGTTTGGTCATCAAAAATAAATTGCCCCTTATAAGTGGTACGGCGATCGCCCGCAGCATCTGGATTGAGTTCCGCCGCATTCACATCAAACAAGGAACCGTGAATCTTGTTCATAGCCAAGAAAGCAGCCGCCATACCCGAACTCGATGCCAAAAACTTGCGACGCGAGGTATTGTGAAGCTTAGCTTGTTTATCTGCGGTTTCCTTGATTAGCGACTCTACTTGCTTTTGCTTTGCCGTTTGCGGCAATGGATTATATTCGCCGTTGGAGACGATTTGCGTGGGGACAGGCGAACGAAACGCTGCTTCGTCAGCAGGCAAACATTCATCCATCTCCCGTTCTGTCATCGAAACACCAAAGGGTCTTTGCTTTTCGGTCATAGTATTGTTCCTCGCTTAGAATTAATAATTATAATTTTTACTTCTATGCATACGGCTGGGGACTAGTGACTTTAGGCAACTAGACCCAGTATCATTACTTATCTGACGTGATCGTGCTTGTGACGTAACCACGCCTAATATTGTAGGCCAGGCATTCTTCTGCCAGGTTCTCCCCCACTGGAAAAAACTAACACACCGTTACCTGATAGTAAAGCTTAACTGGCACGCGTAATTTGTGATGTAGGCAAGCCATTTATGAATAGCTAAACACCCCTAAGAAAGGGAACAAGAAAAAATTATTTGGTCTTAAAAGGAGGCCACTTAGGGGTTGATACCACCACACCCAATACAAACGATTCTAGTCCCCCACAGCGCGGTATCAGAGGATCAGAGGGATATATATCAGGTCAGTTGAGCAAGACTATTGAAGGAAGACAAAGAGCAACAGTTGCAGGTAATCCACTCAAACAGGATTGGTTAGATGCTGAGCATGTACTTAGAGTTAGCAGACCTCTAAAATAGCTTTTCGTAATTTACGCTTATACCGCCTAAGCCGTCTCCATTTCCAAAATTTCGGTACGCCGCCTCTGACCTGAAGTTTGCGGAGTTTGAGAGCGGTACTCGCACACCAAAGACTGTCTCAATTGAGGATAGCGAATCGTTCAGGTCTATTAGGTAACCCCTTCTTGTGATCTGACCCTCAGCGTCCAACGACTCAGGCAGCACAAGACGAATAATGCCACCTCGATACGCCTCATCGTTTAATCGAGAATATAGCTCAAATCCAGACGGCGAATCAAAACTCCACGACGCTGTCTTGCTGACCATACTGGTCTTATCCGCCTGTATTAGGGATCCATTAATGCGATTAAAATCATCAATACTCAATCCAAATCCAAATCGATGTAAACCAAATGTTTTACCTAATATGAACCCATAATTATCAACCTCTCGGTCTTCGGATGAAGAAAATACCCCACTAGAATCAAGTCCTAGTGGCCGTTGTATCTGAGATATCTTTGACGAGGTAAGCCCAAGATATATTCCCTGATTTATATCAAACGCTAAAGAAATAGAAAATGCCTTGGAATATCCATACGGAGTATTCTGATCAGTCTTATCTGCATAATTCGTTGTTAGGTCAGACACATGATCGGTGTACGCGACCGATAAAACTTTCTCGTTGAGACTATGAGAAAAAATAGCCGCGACGTTATTCCCATCCAGTCGATTCAGTATGCTCTGGGGTAATTTAATCGCACTTTCATTAACTGCTCGACGAAGAGAATAATGACCCACCCCATAAGAAAAAGTACTACTTTGCCAATGAGACTGTAAGCCTTGGTACCCATCAGAATAACTCACCGCTTGAAAAGAAGATGCCGTTTGGCTGACTTTTTTCCGGGCATTGAACTTTGCAAAATATGGCTGATAACTAGGTTTGGCTTCTATTGCTGACACAAAATATTGCGTTGATATTTGGAACGGTGCATTTTGAAAATCATCAACCACTAAAACATTTTTCTGTAAGTTAAGTTTCCCCAGTATGGCCTTTGGCAAAATAATTCGATTCGACGAAAGCACTCCATTGCCGGCCACTCCAAATTTATCTCCTAATATTGACCCACTAATGGGTATTGATAAACCACCGACTGGATTAGAGGCTGCATTCAAATCCATCAGACCCTGTCCAAAAATACTGGCATTTGCAAAACTACCAGTCTTATTTGCGGTAGCGAATAAGCGTGAGCGAATTTGTTGAAGCGTTAAGGTCGGGAATAAACTCTTTAACGCCGCAAGCGCGCCAGACACATGTGGCGCCGCTTGGGAGGTTCCAGACAGGCGAACCGTTGAGTCTGGTATCGTATCCATCGAAAGAACCCCTGTGCCCCCAAGATCTCCACCTCCTGGGGCAGCAATACAATAATCTGAAGCGACCCCGCATCGATTAGTGAAAGCTGGCTCATTTCCGTTTAAATCAACCCCCATCACTACAATCCAGCCTGCCTCCAAATCTGCAACCTGCTCCGGAATACCTGCCTCAGCGGAAGGGTTAGCGAATCCGGAATTACCCGCAGCAAAAACGAGCACTCCTCCGTTGGCAACATAAGTTTTTGCTTCATTCGAAAAATTAGTCAAAGCCGCTATCTGCGCTCCTGCACCGGCGTCGTTAATTGCAACATTCGACCCCCAAGAATTATTCATAATATCCACATCATTCGCTCTAGCAATACTGAGCATTTGAGCTAAATCCGCATCTGTTGCGGAAACAACTCCGTCGTTATCCATTATTCGGTAGTTGGCGACTGTCGCATCAAATGCGACGCCATGCACTCCGACATCGTTTTTCGGTGCGGCAATGATCCCAGCAACGTGCGTTCCATGTCCATCGTTATCGCTAGCGGAACCGGCCACGTTAGCGCCATTAAAGTTGAAGCTTGCCGTGGGGTCGATATTGATACGATCATTTGAGGATGCACGCGTTTCGACTTGATTTATGCCGGAGTCGGCCACGCCTACTTTAACGTTCGTTCCGGTTCCTCCAGCCGCATACATCGAAGATGCATTAATCAGGGAGAGCCCTTCCTGTCGTAAAAATTCATCAGTTTCAAAAGAACTTGCGGTAGCGGGTTGTGTGCTAACGATAACCCCGCCACCAACACCACCAACGCCACCGCATCCCGTAAAAAGCGTTAAACACAAGAGGCACATAAAAACAGCTAAATGATGTAGCATCATGAATTCACGGATTATTGATTAGCTAATGACACTTAATTTTCTCGGAAAAACTCTCAACAAAGACTCTCAATTAATTTTGTTTATCGGCATCTTGGTCATCGGCCTATTTCCATCGTGCCGAGGAGTCCTATCACCCAATGACTATAACTTTGTGCCGGCAAGAACAAAAGAAACCAACACCCAATTCATACTTAAAAAACTAACCCCTTCCAAGGCAGCGCAGCACGCACTAAATCCTAATATCGCCGTTGACAAAAACCAATCTTATTACCTACTTACAGGCCCGACTCAGCGGACTGGAGGATTCACGCTCGAGATTTTAAACACTAACAACACATTGACCGCTTGTATCAGGATGCCTTCCGAGAAGCAACGTGTCAGTATGGCGTTCTTCACCCCGGCAGTAATCATTACAACGCGATCCAGAACAGCACCTAAAATTGAATATCTAGGAGTTTGTAATTAGTTTGAAAATCAAAGATCGACTAAATGTTCCATTTGATACAGTACGTAAATATTACCGTAGTTTGAGAAAAAAAAGACGCCTTTGAGACGTCTTTAATTCAATGAGCGACCAAATCTAAATTAGAAATCAAATTTGATTCTCATCGACACTTCAGTCGACTCGACATCCATTGAGGTCGTCGTTTCCGCTGCTCCCGTTCCGGTTTTTAACTCAGCAGTCCCGTAATTGGTATATTGAAGCATCGTCAAGAGAGATGCTGAATCTGAAAGTTGATAACTGATACCCGCTCCAAACCTTATTGAGGTGTCTGAGTTATCGACATCATTTCCCGTAAGGAACGTCGTCCCATTGGCTAGGGGCAGTCGTGTACCGTTCGTGCTAAAGTCAAAAGTCGTTTGACCCATTCCCGCCAGTACATTCCAATCCAGAATTTCGTTGATCTCCCACGTATAGTCAATTTCTAACATGAATGTCTCAACGTCAATATCCGCTTCTGTACCTGGCAGCAAAATGTCACCGTCAGCTTCAACGCTACCGGAGAGATCATAAGCACCACCGATTGTTTCATAAGCCAAACTCACACCGACAGCATCGAATCTTTTGCCAATGGCAAACCCAACGCCAGATTCGCCCTCAATTGCGTCGCCATTAAACGTAACGATTTCATTATCATCGCCATTATCCTGATCACTTCCGCCTGGATCGGAAGTTAAGACATAACTAAATCGTATATCCGCTGTCAGGTCATCACTCCATTTCGCATGCGTGATCGTCGAGACACTCAACAGTGCTAAAACTGGTAAAAAACTAAGCAGTCTAGTCATTCTCCGTGTTCCTTCCTAATTTTCACTTTTCATAATTTAAAAAAACTTTTTATAATATAAAACAAACTGTTTTATATTGTTACGTTTCACTATATAGCATCGTAAGTTGCATATGCAAGCCAAAACTAAAGGATGAGATTAATAGGAAACAGAGATGAAAAGCGAACTGCTTACCTTTAACTGGTTGAGCAGATAATACAGTCACGAGAGCACTTGAGTATCCACGGGACACGTCAGCACGAGCGAGCGGCTACAATGCCTACATAAAGTTTCGAGAAATTAAAACAGACAAAGCGCATAGTAGTCCCATGGCACATTTCTCAATCGGACTTTTGCATCTCATCGGCATCAGCAATATGAAGGATTTACGGATCAGAGTTATTGGTAAACATACGAACATTGCAATTCCCATCACAAAAAAAGCAACGTATTTAGCTATACCGAGCGCCGGTATAAGGTGCTTATACAAAAAATGTAGCTCCGGCACGACTAGCATCAACCAACCCACAAGCCCCATGACTGCCATCGAAGCCATCATAGACAGACAAGCTCCAAATTTATTATCTTCATTAGAGAACCCTACCCATCTAATCTACCCTATCACGGGGTTAAAAACAGCAATGAAGTCATCAGTGACTCCGGCTGGATCCTTTTCAAAAGGTATAACGAGAGATCTTCTTGCCTGCTCGTCAGATATAGAATTCAAAAGAAAATCATTGCCATTCTCTCGATTACCTTGAACATATATTTGGGTTACTAATTCTTTTGAATCCTTTACTACCCGCATATGAATATGTGGTGCACGTCCCGGATAGGCTACTGGTTTAATAGTCTTAAAGCGATATCTGCCCTCATCATCTGTAAATGTCTTTCCATATCCCTGAAAAAATGGATCGACACCACCACCATCTCTGGGATGGTGATACGCGCCATACGTATCGCACTGCCAAATCTCTATCTGCGCCTCAGAGACAGGACGCCCATTCACATCGAATACGCGACCGTATAAGTTTGCAGCGTAGCCGGCTGCCTTACCTTTTTTTCCGTTTATAAAAGTCAGATCGGAATCGCTGTCTAGAGGAATCTGCGATGGATAAAAGGGACCTAGACTTTGGGGCGGCGTAATCCCAGCCTGCGCATTATTGGCTACAGAGTAGAACCCCAGAAAGGAAAGTTGAAATAAAAATTGTCGTTTTCGAAAGTTAATCATCAACTAGCGCCGAACATCCGATTTGGCTTTATTTACGATTCGCACCATGAAATATAGAAATCTTATAAAAAACCGTATTGAGTCATGACTGAACAACTATTCGAAAATTTCAACGAACCGGCTTTCATCAATATATTTCGTGAACTGCTCCATCACTGCTGACACTGACGGATCTGCCATCAAATCCCGCATGGCAATTTGCCCAAGAACTTTAAACGACTCCTCGAGTGCAATATTCTCCTCGTAACGAACTGCTTCAATTGCCTCCTGACGACAATTAACTGTTAATAGTTTTTCGAACAATCTTGCAACGGCAACATCGGATTTTACCGCCTCTATATCGGAATAAACTTCACCGACGCTATTTTTTATTTCTGGATGCTCTGTTATCAGTCTAGCCATCCAGTTCATCAGATCGGTTTTATCGCGCGTGTCTACGGACACTACAAGGCACCTGCTTAAACTATCTGTAAACGGACCAGCTGATGCCGAAGTGACGAACGCCGTAGAGAGTATCGAAATAAATAGTAGTTGAGTAAAAATTCTAATCACGGCCGACATCCTCGCAATAATTAATCAGATCATAGATAAGTAGAGTGCCACAAATTTCGGCAGAGGATAAATAAAAATTACTCTTACTTTCATCCCTTGGCAGAATATCAAAAAAAGACGCCTTTGAGACGTCTTTATTTTGATACGTGTTTCGATTGATTAGTTATTTTTACCGAGCACGCGATTCCGGTCATCAAAATATGCCGTCAAGCCCAATATGTCAGCGCTCAGCGTCACACTTTCTATCTGCTCCTCTACGAATTGCTCCTGTGTCCCAAAACAACCACGGACCTCGTCAATATTCTGGATCGTTACGGTCGCTCGCAAATTGAGATTCGGAAAAACCTGATTTGCTTGTTTTTCACGCTTATTCATCATGACACCATCTGATCGGGACTGGTTCCCCTCCACATAAACCTGAAACTCACCCGTTTTCAATATTTCGCTCGCTAAAGATGTCTCTACCGGCGCGTTCCAACGATGAACTTTTGGTGTCTTGTGTTGGATGAAGGTTTCTTCACCAGATTTAATGGCAACGGTGTTATACCACTCCCATAACGTTACAGAGTAATCTTTTGATCGCTCTTGGTTTAAATCAAACCATTTTTTCCCATCAGTGTAAAGAAGTAGCTCATTGTAGTTAGAACGTTTCTTACAAACCGCTGTTACCTCAGTGAACTTTCGATCTGCTGGAAAGAAATGTAACGATTTTGTGAAGTTCTCAAAAGTCACATCGCCTCGATCTGGTTGATGCCAATGCGTATGACGATTCAAATAGCCTTCATCAATATTGAGCCAACGATCCCAAACCTCCTCGATCACCTCTTTGGGAGAATTATCAAAAGCAATCCTATCGACCGATAACGCGGAATGCTTCGGTCCGTTAGTCGCATATTTGACCGTCATCATTGGACTGTTTTGCGTAGATTCGCGAGCTTGTATTTTAATATTTTGATCCAGCAGTGCTAATTGATTATTGAGTGGATCAATATCGTCCGGATCCAGACTTTCATTATCTGAACTCAACACAAGGGGATCTGATTTCTTAACTGGCAACGACCTAATTTCTTCAGCACTCGTGCTAGCCATTAAATAGACGGTGACAAACAATCCTAATAAAGCGGCGACGGCTGCCCATGGAACAATTCTACCCATTTTTTTCTCCTAATTAATCATTGATATCGAGTTGCATGATTTCTAACAACAATCAAAGAATAATCATAAGAAGTGAAAATATAATGGCCGGTTTATGGCAATTGTGAAGCCGAAACTTACACATGAAAGGTCACAATATTGTCACCATTTCATCGTATTTTTTTCATATTAGATTGCTAACCTAAAAACTCCTCCTTCCTAGGGGACCTCAGGCAGTCTAGTAGTCGATTTGTAGCCATCGACTGTCCTGAGGTTCTCGCCTTTTTCAGATTGCCAAACAACTAATCATTTTAAAACGAAAAAAAGGAAAAAAATAATGTTACTTTATCACTGCGACGTCACGCTGAGTCCGGGCGAGGTGGAACTACTAATCAAACTAACACGAGATCAGCTAGAACATATTAATAATCCTGATATGCAGCTCTACCTTAATGACCTCATTCACTCTCTGCACTGTAGTTTAGAAAAAGTTAGAGCTATTCGTGAATAAATCAGAACCAAATTAATGCAACAGTTGATCAGCGCTATTTAGCTAAACATGATGGGGAATCGTCACCTCAAACGTCACGCCATCTTGATCTGGACGATTACGAACAGATACTTTTCCACCGTGAAATTGAGCGACCAGTCGAACAATATAAAGTCCTAATCCAAGATGGCCCTGCTCAGAAGTTTTCGTTGTATGTCTGCGATCTGAAACCATGGACTCGAAAATTTGAGCTTGGTGCTCAACTGGAATAATGGGGCCTTGATTTGTAATTTGAAGTAGGATCTCCGAACCAACCAAAGACAGCGCAATATCAATTGAAGAGCCTGGATTGGAGAATTCATTTGCATTTTGAATGAGCTTATCCAACATTTGTCGAAATGCCTCTGGAGAGCCCTCTACTCTGAGCGGAGACTCTGCAAAAACCACATTAAATTTATGATTTTGGTATGCGGCTTGATACTCTTCGACGGCCACTGTAACCAGCTCGCACAGATCCATTTCCTCAAGTTCTTCTGATGTCAAAGACGCCTCCAATGCTGACGCTTCGCTCATGCGCTTTACCAAATTATCTAATCTGCGAATACCTCCTGCAGCTCGCTCCATATAGATACGGCCTTGCTCTTTACTATCCGTTTTGCTCAGAAGCTCTAAAGATGAGCGGACAACAGCTATCGGAGTGTTTAACTCGTGCGACAAGCGTGTCGATATATTCTCTAGATACTGCGTGTAGTTTCTTAATCGAATGCTGATATTCGATAAACTCCTAGAGAGCATTCCAATCTCATCTCTTGATAACTGTGGCTTGATCCGTCCAACGACTTTTCCGTCCGCATCAAATGCATTTTCTGTTTGGCGTGCCAAGTCTCCGAGACGTCTCACCGCATTTCCAACAACAGACAAATGTAAGATGACGTAACCTAAAAGAATCACCAAAATGAAGGCGATCAACAATTCCAAAGTTTGATAGCGCATCGCAAGCACCTTATTCGTCGTCTCTTGAACAAACACGGCGCCCACTACAGTTTTTCCGACCTCTACCGGGTGAGCGGCACTAATCACGCCCCCACCCTCGCCACCCGGCTCCCAGAATAGCTTAGCTATCTCCTTTCCACCTAGGGCCATATCAACTTCAGGTTCGTCGAGTAGCCAAATCCCGCCCGGATCAGGAACAGGAAACTTGTATGTCCCCGAATTAATCCAAAGATTTAAAATCGGTCTCACTACCGGTGCTGTGACCGACACAAACATCTCAATCAAATTATCAATCGATGGACCCGCATTAGATGAGGTGCGATTTTTAGTATTTGGGTCAATTACTTTTTTATTCTCAGCATGCGCAATAATACGGCGTTGCGCGTCCACAACCCAGATACGAGATTCCGAACGAGCCAGCTGTTTAATTACTGTTTGAACCTCTGGCGATGGCGCGAACACTGACCCAAGCCTCAGCGGATCACTCAGGCTCTCGCAACTACGAATCACTTCCACTTTTGGTTGACCGAGCATCCCAGCTACGTTCATCACGCCTAACCCGAGAGCTGGACCCACGGTCGACCGATACATCTTTATCTCTAAGTCATAGCCACCTGGCCGCGCGCGGACTTCACCCCGAATATCCCATTCGCGTACGACGTTTCCCGCTTCATCTCTGAGCAACAAACCGTTCTCATCCATAATATAGGCTGACAATTGCCCTGAATTATGCGGTTTTATCTGAAACTGACGGAACTGACCATCGGCATCTACGGTTGATAACAATATCTGGTCAACCGCATCATCCGTTAAGTTTTTCTCGAACTCACCAATTTCTTGTTCAGGAAAACGCTTATATGAAGATCTTGCTTCAACCTGAATCGCAAGATAAATCGCTTTTTCATAACTGCCGAAACGATATCGAGCCGATACGGCACGATCGACAGGATTACCAAATCCATACTGGAGCGGCACGGATTGGACCGTGTATTCAGCCCAATCATCGATATTGCCATCAATTTCGGGACGACCCGGAAGCGGACTAATTTCGATATGACTAGTCACGTCGGGAGCAAACGGCGTTACAACGCCGCTTGTGAAGATGGCCGGCCTGTCACTGAACGCAGTACTCAGTGCTCGCGCTGTGGTGAGTACGCCCTCTTGTTGCGCACCAAGCATTTGCTCCATCAGCGCTTGGGCGTAATACACCGACAGCATCGGCACCAATGCTAGCACCGATAGTACGAGGTAAAATTTTGTCTTAAGACGCATAGCTCAATTAAAAGGGCGCTGGTTACCTATCTTTTTGCCAACGATATCCACGACCATGATCCGTCTCGATCGCACTGAAACTGTCGTCCATAATCTTAAATTTCTTACGGATTCTCTTGATATTTGAGGTTACTGTGTTTCGACTCACCTCAACATCATTAATCATCAACTGTTGATGCGCCTTGATGGCGCCCGGTAACTGGACAAGGCGCTCAATGATCCAGTACTCGCCAGGCGTGATATCTACAAGTTGACCTTTCCACGAGGCTCGCGCTTCATCAGGATAAATCTCTAAAGAACCAATAGTTTTCTTACTCCGTTCAATATTAAGCGGTTGACGATCCATTTCAATGCGTCGGATCAAGCTGTTAATGACAGCAATCAGATAATCGGTCGAATGGTCTTTGGTGCAATATTCATCTGCGCCCAAATTCAATCCGTAGATTTTATCGTTTTGCTCACCTCTAGCTGTCATCAAAATAATGGGTAATCGCTCTGTTTTAGGATGCGACCTTAATTGACGACACAACTGGAAACCGCCCTCATCTTCTGGTCCTAACCCAACATCGATAATCGCTAAATCGGGTGAAGACGCCTCTATTCCCTCCATTGCAGATGCGCGATCAAGATAATGAGATACGCCCCAATTAGCTTTAACAAAAAGGTCGCTGTAATTCTGAGCAAGGCTCACATCGTCTTCGACTAATGCAATACGCATCCAAATTCCCCTCCATAACAATCCAAATTTGCGTACTGAGACTATAACGCCAAGTCTGACTCATTTCATTCATTGATTACTAACGCCACAAAATTGCCACGATTGACACCAAATCGCCTTATTAACTTCCCCATCCTATCCATACCTTAGCGCTTAAATAGCTTCAGACGAAATTGATTGAGTTATATAAACCGAAAGACGAGCTTTAATATGCAATCACCCCTGACCAATGATTTGCTCGACACCCAAATGGCGAAGAGTCATATTTTGAAAGACGGTTTAAAAGGTTTAATTGCCTCCATCGCTATCGGTATCACAGTAGCAACATTTTTATCATTGTCGATTCTCGCAATGACATTACTATCTGACTCCGCGAGTGCCGCTGGTGTGGACCAAATCACCAATGCAAAAAGCGGCAGCCTTCTGGTTAAAAACGTACAAACCGGGCAGTACATGCCCAGCCCCATTTTAGCAACCGACGTTAAGATAAACGTCTCAGGAATACTTGCTCGAACAAGAGTCAGTCAAAGATTTCAAAATAATTCTAGAGATTGGGTAGAAGGCATCTACGTTTTTCCACTACCGGATAATGCAGCGGTTGATCATATGAGGATGCGTATCGGTGATCGTATTATTGAAGGCCAAATTAAAGAACGAAAGGCAGCGAAAAAACAATTTCAAGAGGCAGCGCGCAGCGGTCAACGCGCTACTCTTATAGAGCAAGAACGGCCCAACATATTTACAACTAGCCTTACGAATATCGCACCAGGCGAATCAATTACTGTGGAGATCGAATATCAAAATACTCTTGACTATCGGGAAGGCGTAGTAAGCCTTAGGTTTCCGCTCGTTGTCGCCCCAAGATATGTACCGGTAATTAACAACGTTGAGAGTGACATAACAGGAAACGCCACCTATGGCCCGACAATCGAAGATGCTCACAGAATTTCGCCATTAGTAATTGACGAGTCAGAGGAAAAACGTAATCCAGTCAATATATCGGTCAAGCTTGATGCTGGCTTTTCAATCCAGACGATCAAGAGCGCTAATCATTCAATTAAGAAAACTAAGATCAGTGAACAGCAATATACGGTTCACCTCACATCAGACTCCGTACCGGCTGATCGAGACTTCGAAATAACCTGGCGATCAACTCCAGATGCCATGCCGCGAAGTGCGGTGCACACCGAACAAAAGGGAGATAAGTATTACTCCCTGATTACTTTATTTCCGCCAACAGATACAAATACAGTCCACATTCGTTTACCTCGCGACGTTGTGTTTGTCGTTGATACCTCTGGATCCATGAGTGGCGCATCACTCGATCAGGCTAAAAGTGCCCTCAAACTAGCGGTTCAACGGCTTAGCAAAGACGATCGATTCAATATCATTCAATTCAATGACGCGGCAAAAGCTCTTTACAGCTCCGAGCGACTCGCATCCACAAAAAATATAAAGGTTGCCTGTAAATATATCAATGCTTTGGTAGCCGAAGGGGGTACGGAGTTCGCACCAGCGCTCAGCATCGCCTTGAATGGCAACGCCCAAGTAGGTCGCATTCGGCAAGTCGTTTTTATAACGGATGGCAGCATCGGCAACGAAGATCAGGTTTTCTCCATGATCAAGTCTCGTCTCGGTAAAAACAGATTATTTCCCATCGGTATTGGCTCAGCCCCTAATAGCCACTTAATGACAAAAATCGCAGAATATGGACGAGGTAGCTTCACTTTTATTGGTGATATTTCGGAAGTTGCATCAAAGATGGGGGATTTCTTCAACCGCCTTGAAAATCCAATCGTAACCGATATTTCCATGAGATGGCCGCAGGGTATGATCGCGGATATTAGCCCCTCGGTGATACCTGATTTATATCAAGGCGAACCTCTAGTTATTGTCGCAGCGACGGATAAGGCTGTTAACGGTTCCGTTCATGTTGAGGGGATGTTTGCGGGACAGAGTTGGCGTCAGAGCGTTAATTTAGAAAAACAAACCGACGAACAAGGTATTGGGCAGATTTGGGCACGCCGCAAGATATCTGAGCATATGGGTTCATTGCGCGATGGAGTAGCTGAGGAGCGAGTAAGAAAAGCGGTTTTAGCTCTCGCATTAGAACATTCACTCATAACAAAATACTCCAGTCTCGTCGCAGTGGATATCACACCAATTAGAACCATACAATTTATGTACCGACAGCTCATTCCACTGAATCTTCCAAACCGATGGAGCCAAGCTAAGATTTTCGGCTCCTTACCACAAACCGCTACGGGATCTTCAATGCATCTGATGCTTGCGGCATTATTCTCAATGCTAGCGACCCTGTGCTACGTGAGAAACAGACGAATACGACTGGGGATTAAGCGATGAGCTTACGAACCCGACACCTCCTCCTTGTGGTTTTCGTGTCACTAGCGCTCTGGCATCTTTTCGAGGGTGGCTATATCCATGCGAAAGCTTGGTTGGCACAACAGCTCATCCATAACGCATGGCTAGAGTCAAAGAATAATTCTAAAACCCAAAGACCGTGGCCTGGAGCAGATACTCACCCAATTGCACGATTGACTGCTAAAGACGGGAAAGTCGACTTAGTTGTCCTATCTGGCACATCCGGCAGAACCCTAGCTTTTGGTCCCGGACACATGGACGGCACTGTCCCTCCGGGTAAATTTGGAAACGTGGTCTTGAGCGGGCATCGAGATACACATTTCGACTTCCTCAAACACCTAAACCTTGGTGATCAAATCTCCTTAGAAACCCGCTCCGGCAGTACTAAATGGTATGAAGTGATTAATACGGAAGTCGTTCACCAAAACGACATTCAAGTCGCTTTAGATGCTGGTGACGATCGACTCACCTTAATCACTTGCTACCCGTTTGATGCAGTCGTACCTGGTGGACCAATGCGATACGCAGTAGTGGCTCGCGCATTACTGCCGAAGTCTTTGAACATTTGATTCGATGCGAGTGGCCAGATCTGTGGAGGGTGGGTGGGATGATTTTTCAAATCATAACAAGCAGATTTATATATGAACGCTATTAAACTTAATGAAAGGAAACCTTATGGAAAAGTTAGTTTGTTTTTTCTTAAATATCGGTGATGTTTTAGATTTGAGGTTCGAAACAGGCGAATCCAAACGCTATCAAGTAATCGAAACTGATGTTGTACCTATTAACGAGGTCCAATCTGGTTTTAACGCAGATCGAGAACGTGTGACGTTAGTAACTAAATTCCCATTCGATTCGCAAAACCCCACGGAACGCATGCTCTACGTCGTAGTCGCTAGACGTGTCCCCAGGACCCTCGGATTTATCCGATCCTCCGCTGTGTTTTCAGATAATGCCGAATTAAATAGTAAACAAATAGGAAATCAATGATGAAGTATCTCATACCCGTCATCGCAGTCATGCTCCTAGCTGCATGTAACGAAACATCGGTCTCACAAAATATCGACAAAGGTAAGCATGTCACACCGCCAAACCTGTTTTTAAAAGAGACAAATATGACCCTTGACCTGGAACAAGAGTGTGAGCAGAAACCAGCGATAACCGCTAGTCAGTAGGCGGCTTATAAAGTTGTGGGTAAGCCAAGGCATGTAGACTCCGCCACCCTACTGAGTTTAGCTCAACACAACAAAACCGCTACGTCAGCACTTCCAGCTAGGGTCAATCTTGTCAAGCAAGCGAAGATAGGCCGGCCATTCCGGGTGGCGAACCGCCGCGCCAGCCTGCGCGTCACCACCTTCAAATTGGTTACGCGTGTGACGCATAACATCATCAGGAATCTTACTTAGCGTGCCGCCAGACGCCATAGCCCGCAATTGGATTTCAGCGTTACGGATAAAGACGCCGTGGCGGATAAACGCCCAAGCCACGGATGAACCGGCTGTCAACAGTCCATGGTTTTTCAGGACCAATGTATGTTTGTCTGCCCCTAACGCCTTTTGGACCGGCTCTTGCTCACCAGCGTCAAGAACAATCCCTCCAAAATCATGATAGCCGACTCGTTCAAATAACTGACAGGCCTCCTGAACCATTGGCACAACTTCTACGTTTAGCGCCGTCATACTCTGACTATAGGGCTCGTGCGTATGCATAACACAATGCAAATCATCAGGCCGAGCCTTGTGTACCGCCGCATGGATCAGATAGCCAGCTCGATTGACCGGCCATCCCTCGTCATTACCCACCTTATTACCTTCTAGGTCAATCACAACGAGGTTCGAGGCGGAGATTTCATCGTAACGAAGCCCGAAAGGATTAATCAAGAAAGTATCAGTGCCAGGAATGCGTAGCGTGATGTGGTTATAGACAACACTGGTCCAACCATACATATGCGTAAGCCTATAGCCTGCTGCCAGATCAACCCGAGCGTGCCATTCATTATCACTCATGCCCTTAGGCGTGTCTGGATAGGATTGATGTAAGTCGTCTACAGTTATCTTCGATGTCATGGTGTCTTCTTCTCTTTACTGAATGATCTGTTAAATACGATGATCTTCTGGGACAATCATAGAAATGATGAACTCATATGTATCGAGCATTTTTCCCTCAGAGGTTCTTGACGAACGCATACTTTGCATAAGCGTCATTTGTGAGTTAATGAATTCTGCTGTCTTTCTCACGTCCAGGTGATCATACGCTTTACCATTTGCTTTTGCAGCCTCAATGCATAACGCCAATCTTCGCTCGAGCTCAGCATCGTAAAGATTAATGTAGTTACGGTGAGATTCGTGTAGCTTATTGTTAACAAACTTTGATCTCAGATAAAAACAACCTTCAGCATCCTTTGGTCTTGAAATGGGGTCACTCTCGGCTTCAGAAGGAACAAATCTCAATTCGTCCCAATTTAGGTTGCCGTCGTAGATCAGACCTTGAAAGAGTATTTTTATGACGGATGGTAGATCTGCGGATTCGTCTATGCCGTTTAGTAGCGGCAATTGAAACTTTTCTCTGTAGAGATCTAAACATGCCTGTAATAGACCGTTTTCACCACCAAACTCATCATATAAACTGACGCGCTCGACTCTCGCTTCGCGTCCGATACGGGTCATTGAGACGTTTTCGATTCCGTATTCCCAATATAGGTTCAATGCGGCGCTTATCACGCTGTCCCGATCAATCTTTTTTGGTCTTCCACGTTTTTTTACTTTTTCACCCATGTTTGTATTTTATCCTGAAATGCGTGCCAAAAAGTCAAGGTTGACGGTTTTCGACAAGTTGTAGTTTAATAATATTCGACATATAGTCGAATATTATTAAATGGTCACTCCAAGAAAAATAAACGCTTACAACATGTCGAAAGGATCAATATGAAAATCAGTAAATATCTTATCTTCGCGTCACTTTTATTCGCTTCTCCAGCTATCTCGACTGAACTCGATAGTCAAAAAGTCGGCACATGGGACTTGACCTGGTCACCCGAGAGCATCTTCATGACCAGCGCGAACAGTGGATCTAATGTTTTATCGGGAAGCCTTACAGTTGGTAATGCGAGGGGCAATATAGAATTTTGTGGGGAAAAGTTCTACATCAAATCTACAGGCAACCTAATCAATGACGTAATGTGTCACGTTAAGTTAGATGATGGCTCAAAAATCCTGGTGGACTATAACTTTGTGATCGTACCAGCGGAGGGTTTTTGGGATAAGTTATCGGCCGGAGAAGTGATGACTGCACCTGATAATGGAATGGCATACTGGTATGCAACTATGAGGATGCAGACTGTCAGCGAGGAGCTCGGTTGGATTAATAACAATGTTTTCTTGTTAAAGGGCCGTGAATTACAAGGTCCGAAAGAAGGAAGCAGAGGCATCGCATCTTACGACATATACACCTTTAATAATTAGCCTGAGTAAAACGTAACTGAAGCTTCGCCCCATTGTGACAGAGCGAGGACTTACCTCCTCGCTCTCCGTCCACTATTTTTTTAATTTGTCAAAGCAAATCGAGGATTAGATTCACAACGTCATCGTTTAATCTCATGAGAACCGGCTGTCTCGCACTCTTCATCATCATTTTTTTAAGTGTCACAAAAAATATGAACGAGATTCAAAGTCCAGCAATAAATCGTCACTACGCGACTCTTACCTGATTGAACTCATCTGAGCGCAAAGAGTCGTAATAACTATTATACTGTCGCCATGGCAACAACCACTACTTCAAATATAAAAAAGTAGTAAAGCTAGAATATGAAAAAAAAATTTGCTCTAATCTGCATGCTTTCATTTATTGCGAATAGCGCTTTCGCAGTCGCGTTTAGTGGTATTTGCTGGCACCAGTCTCAAGCACTGGTGCAAGAGAAAGAGATATTGATGCAAAACGAGTTGGTAAGCCATGGACAGGAAGAACCCTGCCATCACGTTAGTGATGCCGAGCAGAACGACACACAACTTTGCGAGCGTAATTGTTTTTGTGCCCACGCAACAAGTAACATATCACTACTTAATCTCGACCTAAGTCATTCGATCAGATTAATCGATCCCACCGAATTAAACTTCCAATTCTCTGAAGAAATACCAGCATCTGTTGGTCACGCGCCACCTAAAAGACCACCAAAAGATATTTCCTGATTTTGATAACACGGACTGTGGGCTTTAGCCCTCGGTCAACATTAACCGGAAACAGGAGATTTAGATGCGATTGCTATTTTTAGCTATCGTTAGCTTTACATTGATGGCGCCGACTGTTGCTATGTCGAGACCCGTGTCTTATCCAGGCGGATGGACCGTCATGACTATGCACGAAGGTTTAAGAAATAGCGCTCACGTGCATTACTCTCCAACCGCGAAAACGTCGTTAGGGTATCGGTTTGAATATTGGCCTGACAAGGAATTAACTGTTCATGCTTTTCAAATTAATAAATTACTGAAACGTTGGAATAAAACTGAATCTCAAGCTAATTTTTATCTAAAATCTGGGATTGGGGTTTCGTACAGTGATTTCGGCCAGTTTGACAATAAAAGTGGATCCTCGGTTTTTACTGGTTTAGCAGTTGACTGGGAAGATCGCAGACGCTTCATCTCTTATGAAAACCGCCTGACGGAAATTGACGGTATTGATGATTTTTTTCAGCAATCGACGCGGATTGGTTGGGCGCCTTACCAAGGTGATTATGGCGATCTCCACACATGGTTAATGCTACAAATTGAACATATGTCAGAAGCCGATCAGGATTACACCGTAACACCTTTGATTCGACTTTTTAAAGATGTTCACCTGATTGAATTAGGACTGAATAACCATAATAAATTTTTATTTAACTATGTTTTTCGATATTAAAAAAAGGAACTACATCATGAGTAAATTAATTTCTATATTTGCTATTTTGAGCATACTCTCGACGCCAGCCATTGCCGCTCATCCAAAGGGAACGATTTCTGCGGGCGTTAACGGTTTAGTTTGCGACTTTTGCGCTCGCGCATTAGAAAAGACATTTGGTAGAGAAGAGGCTGTAGAGACTATCAATGTTGACCTTGATAACAAGATCATAACGATTCATTTGAATGCTGGACATAGCCTGGACGACAAAACCATTACGCAACTCATAATGGACGCTGGGTACGATGTCACGGAAATCAATTATGAAAAATAGCGAGGAAGCGTCTATGTGGCGGCAGACTATTCTGCCGTCTTTGTCGCTTTTCACATCTGTAGGGACTCTTTTATGTTGCGCCCTGCCCGCCTTGCTTGTAACGATTGGGATGGGATCCGCATTAGCTGGAATTATTAGTGCGGCACCATGGGTTACGGCTCTATCAACGTATAAGACACAGCTTTTTGTTGTGTCGGGTATATTAATCTTGTTGGCTATTTTTTTGCATTGGAAAGCAAAAAATGCCCCGTGTCCAGCTGACCCGCGTAAAGCGAAAGCTTGTGGTCAGTTACGCACATTTAGTACGATAATTTTAGGCGTCGCCGCAACCATGTATCTAGTTGGGATATTTTTTGCCTTCATTGCCGTGCACGTGTTCTATTAAATTGTTTCGCTACATCTTTTAGGGAAAGGGTTTGCTTATATGAAAGCTATTGGATATAAGAAAATGGGTCCGCTAGCAATGGCTGAGTTTATAGAATTCACGGCTGATGTTCCAAAAATCAGTGCTCACGACCTTCTTGTTGAGGTGCACGGCGTATCATTAAACCCTGTTGATACGAAAGTTAGGCAACGAGCGGAACCGGCAGATACACCAAAAGTTTTAGGTTATGATGCCGCAGGTATCGTAAAACAAGTCGGTGGGGATGTTTCGAAATTTGCTGTAGGTGACGAAGTTTTCTATGCTGGCGATATCACGCGACCTGGCACCAACTCAGAACTACATGTTGTTGATGAACGAATCGTGGGCAAAAAACCGTCTTCTCTCAGCATGGCTGAAGCGGCAGGCATGCCTTTGACTTCTATAACGGCGTGGGAAATTCTTTTCGACAGCCTTAACATCACCAAGCACGACGACGAAGCAATTCTTGTCATTGGTGGCGCCGGAGGTGTCGGTTCAATTTTAATACAACTTGCGAAGAAACTAACAAACCTGACGGTTATCGCATCCGCATCCCGAAAGGAGAGTATTGATTGGGTAAAAAAGATGGGCGCAGATCAAGTTATCGACCACAGTAAATCTATCGACACAGAAATTGAGTCGTTGGGCATTCAACCAAAATACGTCGCCGCTCTAAATGCGACAGATCAACATTTTGACGCTATCGTTAATCTTATCAAGCCTCGCGGCTCTGTGGCTATTATTGATAATCCGGAAGCACTGAATATCAATGCTGGCAAACAAAAGTCTATTCGTTTTGCTTGGGAATTCATGTTTACCCGCTCAATGTTCAATACGATCGATATTGATGAGCAGCATAAACTTCTTAATTCCGTTTCTGAAATGTTAGATAGCGGTGTATTAATCTCAACCGTGACCAGCAACCTTGGTAAACTCAGCCTCGAGACACTCATTGAAGCGCATAAACTACAAGAAGCTGGACGCGTAATCGGGAAAAATGTTCTAGAAGGATTTCATTAGAATCTAAGCCCAACCTTTTGATGAGCCATATGTCATTTTTTAATTTAAGGCGATGTTATCAATTCATCCTCGTCTTTAACCGGTCAAACCGCGCTTAGCCATAATCATTCCTAGACTCTCCGGCACAAAGCGAACCTCGGCATCAGACAACGTCCCATTGTCTGCCAAAATTTTATGACACTCGGGAAGGTTATAGAAGGGAATGGCTGGAAACAGATGATGCTCGATATGGTAATTCACACAATGTGGGAACAAAAACCACATCAACCAATTCGGACCTAAATTGGTCCGTGCGGATCTTAGTACGGATGATTGATCGCTTACTGCACCGTGCTCTAAAACTGCTCGCAAACGCAAAAGCACCTGCATCAATGTAACTAAAGGTAACAACCAAAGAATTAAATATTCATACCACCAACCACCGACAAGAGCTGCCGTAAATACCCCACAATGCCAAGCGACCACCCACCACCGATCATGCCGCGCTGCCTTACGCAAACTCGGTGCCGTATCGTCTAATGGTCGATTAGCGCCAGCAGCATCGTCATTAATCACTGGAGCGCCAAAGAAATACTTGAACGTTTTCCATGCATTCAATCCGATCAAGTCCTTACCTAACTTAATCAACAGATATCGTTGGCCTCGCGGATAGCCGGCTATCAAAGGGACGTCTGGATCACATTGTTCAAATAAATGATTGTGATGTAATCGATGAACGACCCGATAAGTACACATAGATATGCCGCCAGGCATCGCCAGAAACCGACCTACAAAATCATTTAGCCAACGTGCTTTAAACAAACGATAATGAGCCGCGTCATGAACTAAAACAAATAATGCATGCTGACGACTTGCAATTAAAATAATCGCCGGGATAATGACTAATGGGTGCCAAAAAACCAAGGCCAGTGTAATGACTCCTACAATAACAGACAATGTTTGTAGCACGCCAAACGCTGATCGCCAATCATTTATCACGCAGAGCTTTCTTATTTCTTCCTGCGTCAACAAAAGACGTTGGCGGCGGCGATCCTCCCGGAATTCATCGCTACCAGAGGCCGTGTTATTTTTGATTTCGCATTTATCCATTCGGTAATAGTAAAAGACAGTAAAGTCGATCAAACTGCGTGTATATCAATCTGAAACTAAATTTTTCAGAACCTAATTCGTACGAATTCGTTATCTTAAAGTAAAAAAAGCTTCTTACGCGACTTAATTAGCAAGAATAGCTTCCCTTCAAATACGCTGATACCGTGTCAAGGTTGATTTTGTGCCTATGCTCTTGCGCCACTACGATACCGCATATGCGTTTATTAGCGTTCATACAGGCAAAATTACTCATTAAAATCATTAACGGAAACTGCCGAATGTGCAGGACTTTTTCCTAACTATCGTTAATACATTTTTGGACACTTGAATCCTACTTTTCCGCATGTCGTCGAGCCAAAAAGTAATTACTTTGGTAGTCAGTATTTAGCTTTCTAAAATATGCAGACTCAAAGGAGAACAAAATGAATCCACGTATGATTATCTTAGCTTTCACTCTATTCGGGAGTACCGCTTATGCATCGCCATACGCTACAGTAATATCTGCTGCTCCAATCACCGAGACACGAACAGTACCATCTCAAGTATGTCATGATGTATCCGTTCCAATTTACGGAAACAGACGCTCAAGCGGTGGTGCAATCGGTGGCGTTGTAGATAGCACTTTTGGTTCTACAGAGGGCTTAGTTGGCGCAATTGCAGGCGGTTACATCGGCAGCAAGATCGGCAGAGGCTCAGGCAGAAAAATAGCGACTGTCACGGGTGCTGTAATTGGCGCTAAAGTTGGCGACCAGCAAGACGATAAATCCCAAGAAATAATCGGTTACGGGACTCAGCACCAATGTAATACGATCTCGAGAACAGAGGCCGTGACTACTGGGTATCACGTGATTTACGACTACAACGGCATGACGTTAAGTAAGCTCTTGCAGCACAAGCCAGTGATTGGCAGCAGACATCCAGTGCATATTACGATTCAATGACGACGCGGAGTCGACTGAGCTTGTTCGCTAAAGACGATGGGGTGACGATGCCGAGCACAGGCAAGTGCTCGCGCATCTAATCTCTTAATCTACAACTGATAAGCCCCCAACCGAGTTAGCAAAACAGGATTAATCTAAAACAAAAAGTTGTAGCTCAGATAAGTATTCGTCTTGTGCAAATAGAGAAATCAAACTTAACACAAGTTAGTACCGACTTAGCTAAGTTCCAATTCATAATCAAAATAGATGAATTGATTAATAGTAACTATCCTCTCGATACATTTCAGCGCCAATTACTCAGAGCTAAAAACCTATAAAACGCACAAAATTTTCAGTTTCCTCCCTATCCGCTCGGACCGTATTGGCAGCAAATGAATCATCAGGGTAGCCCATCGCAATACAAGTCATAATAACTTCGTTATCTGGGATATGTGCCACCTCTCGAACGATATCTGAACGCATAATCCCCTGCCCGTTAATCACCGTACCAAGGCCTCTATCCCAAGCGGCCAGTACGATGCCATAACAAAGAGCACCCAAATCAAAATGAACTACCGCACCAGGATCAAGGTCACGATCGTACGTAAGTACCATCGAGACCGGCGCGTCAAATTGACGAAATCCGCGCATCACCCAGTCTTGGCGCTTATCTTTGTCCTCTCGAGCGATCCCCATAGCGCCAAATAGCTTCTTCGCAATTGCGACTTGACGAAAACGATGTACTCCCTCGTACTCGCCGTGACTATAAATATCTCGCTTAGGCTTTGCCCCGGCAGCCATCTCTTTCATGTTGCGCGTCCGCACTTCGTCAAGCGCTTCACCTGTCACAACATGAATATGCCAAGGTTGAGTATTCATTGATGAGGGCGCCCGCCTAGCCGTATCTATAATTTCCTCAATTAACTCGCGAGGGACTGGATCGGTCTTATAACCTCTAACACTCTGTCGGCTTTTAACGACATCTTCAAAGCTCATTTTGGTATTCATCTACTTACTTCCATTTTGTGAATTCACTCTAAAGGCACGGATACGTCAAGTTACTACTGCCATCCAAGGAAATCCCATGAAGCTTAATCTCGCAACTGCCTAGATTTGGCACAACCATCTGTAATTTCCAATTCACAAGCTAAATCCAGAAATTTTAATGCGTTCTTGGTACTAGGTTTCACACCCAAACCCTCCCCGTACATCCCACCTAACATCAAACAGCTGTAACCGCCGCCCCCGTAACAGCCTTTCTCATAGAAGTAGATAGCCTTGAGCGCATCGTGCCCAACACCGTCACCCCATTGATACATAGAGCCTAGCAATCCGCAGCTAAAAATATCCCCACCTTCACAACTTTTTTTATAGTTTTCAGTGTCTGTATTCGCAACAACTCGACTGGCATAAATAAATAACAATAACAACATAATAAATGACCGTAGCACCTTACCTCCTAAACATGTAAATCATCTCTGCAAAAACAGGCTTTAAAAAATGAAAGCTGGCTTTTTTCCTATTTTCAAAAACTGACCCTATACATCGAATTTTCTTTCCAATTATAGGGAAAGCACTTTTTTAGATTAATTCCATACAATTATTCTATAACTATAATTGAGATGATTAAGCGTCGACCTAAGCCCGAGTGCAACAGTAAAACACCCATTGCCCATTCACTACCAAGCCTTTCCGCGCGCTGATACAGGCCAAAGAGACTCTACTTTTCCCGAACGAATACATACATACCAATCATGCAAATTGCACGTTGGGTCACAGTGCCCAGGAACGAGCCGCAACTTATCGTTGATTTCTAACTTATTTTCTATGTCTTCAATAACCCCGTGCTCATCAGAACAACTTATATACCGAATATCATCTCGATTAAAGATAGTCGGCAAACCGCTATCAACGGACTGAACTTTCAAACCAGCATCACAAACTGCTTGACCTTTTTTGGCTGTGCTCATAACGCTAGTTAGCAAAAACAGAGCATTTTCCCATTGCCCCTGATCTAATCTTTGACCAGCTTGGTTATTAATTTGACCGTAATCCGCATCCATGAAAGCATAAGATCCACATTGAATTTCGGTATAGACTCCGGATGCAGCTTCTAATAAAAAAGTGCCCGTTCCACCCCCGCTGATAACATCGCACATGAGGCCAGCATTCCTCAAACTGGCGACAGACGAATTAACCTGACTGATCACCCCAACCATAACCTCTTCACGTTTTTTATAACTTTTCTCGTGTTGAATACTCCCTTGATAAGCTTGTAGGCCATCGAAAGTGAGGCTATCAAACCCATCAATCGCCAACGCGAGCTCTAAAACCTGTGTAGGCGCTGCAACCCCGCATCGACCTGCTCCACAATCAAGCTCAACAAGACAGTGAAGATGTGTTTTTTGCTGCCTTGCCTCTTCAGCGAGTGCCGTAACATTATTCAGATCGTCAACACAGACTGTCACCCGGCATCCAGACTGAGCGATACCACATAGTCGCGAAATTTTGGACGGATCACATACTTGATTGGTGATTAAAATATCGGTAATGCCTGCTCTAGAGAATACTTCCGCCTCCGAAACCTTTTGGCAACAAATCCCGACGGTGTTATCAAATTCTAGCTGTCGCCGGGCAACATCGACTGATTTATGCATTTTTGCATGGGGTCTTAAAGTTACGTTGAAAGGCCGTAGTTCGTTAGCCATTTTTCGTACATTATTTTCAAAGCGATCCAGATCGATAACAAGACAGGGAGTCTGAATCTGACTTTCGTCCATGCCAGGTAATGCTGGAATAACGAAGCCAACATCTGCTCTCGAATAAGTTTTTTTGGCTTTCATCTTATCAATCTCATCAGCATTCAAGAGATTAGGATAGCGCATCTATTAAGTGGGCTCACGGTTGAGTGGCTTAGGAGCATCTATCGGCGATGGAATTCAAAAGTTGGGCCGATTAGTTTTGACACTCGACTTCGTTCAATGAAGCCTTACGTTCGGTAATTAACTGTATTGCGATACGATATAACCTTAATATAAACTATAAAGTTTTTAGGAACGAAAAACGCAGATAACGCGCAGGTTTAAATCCGATATCTTCAAAAAAAGGGCTAAATTGCTTCTACTACACTCTAGTCTAAAATAATCGAAATGAGCCCTCACAAAACTACACCCAAAATGGACACCAAGAATATCCAAGCCCTTTTCGACGCATGGAATCAAGCATTACAAACTGGCAATCCCAAGCAAGTCACTTCGCTCTATGAAAATAACGCGATTCTGTTGCCAACAATTTCCAATCAAGTTCGTCACAATCACGAAGAGATTGAAGACTACTTTACTCACTTTCTAGCGAAAGGTCCTAGAGTAGAAATCGACGAATCGAACATTCGGGTTTTCGGAGAGATTGCGATTAATTCAGGCGTCTACACCTTTTCTTTTAAGGATGACACTTCGGTATCCGCACGGTTTACATTTGTTTATCGATGGAACCAAGAACGATGGATGATCATCGAGCACCACTCGTCGAAAATGCCTTAGTAAAAAAGCACCCAAAACAACATGGCAATTTGATCGCTATAGACTTTTGACAAAAGAGTCACCAATAACAATCGATCAATTAGAAAAAATTAAAGCTCCGACACTGGAGCTTTAATCAAATTGACAACGAGTTTAAGTTAAAACATTAATGCCGTAATGCGTAAAGTTCGTAGTGAACGATACCTGGCCCATCTGCTGTTGGGACAGACAAATTTGCCCCTTCTCCAATAAACATAGTCTCATTGACCCACCCATACTTCTCACTCGTGGTAATCATTTTCATCTCATTGCACCAAAAATCCATTGACCGTCCCGGCCCAGTCACTTCACCCGCTAGAAAACGATCCCAGAAACCTTCGCCGGTTTTGATCAAGCCAGTGTAACGGATAAGCATGGCAACGCCATCATCTAACTTAGCAAAACATCTGAGATTAAAATCAATAATTCCAGAGGACTTTATATAGCCATCCTCGACGCAGGTTTCAATAACAGCAACACCGCCATTGCTAAACGTTAATGTACCGCCACCGAATTTTCCGGAAATTGCCTGATTATCTATAGCCGAACTCTCCTGCAAATCCATCTTGAACGTACCGATGGCCTCTAATGTTGGCGCTGATTGGACCAGCGACGCAAACAATATAGTCGCGCATACCGCAACAGATTTAAGTCCTCTTTGTATAGTCACTTTTATAGCCTCCCTCTGGATTGTTTATTGAATACTCATTCATTACAACATAAAAAACTTAATGTTTTTATTTATAACAATATTATCACTATATGAAATCATAAGATAATAATATCACTATACAAAATTTATCTACGTAATCCACCCCCCTGCTAAGGGTATAATTTGGCCAATCATGTGATTACAGCGCTCACTAGCGAGATAAGCTGCGAGCTCGGCGGTCTCTTCAGAAGACCCAACCCGATTCGTCGGTACATTTCTCCGAACGTGATCCAAAAACTTCTCATCATGGAGAAGATGATCAGGGTAATAAGTATTGTTATTGATGTAATTTTGCGCAATCGCGTTGACTTGCACGTTAGCGCGCGCCAGCTCCAGACCTACCGCTTTTATAAAAGCATTTTGTGCTCCACGAGCAGCACAGTACGCCGCATTGTTAGCCAATCCTCTCAGGGGAGCTGCACTTGTGACAGCTATGATTTTCCCAGACTTTCTCGCGAGCATCTGAGGTGTTAGCGCTCTTACGAGAAACATCAAAGGATCAACCAACGCCGAAAATAGCGAGTTCCAATCCTCATTTTCGATGCTTTGAACTGGACTCGATTTTGGTGGTTCAGCTAAATTTGCAACTAAAATATCCACCTCACCAACTGATTGGATCAATTCCTCACACACACTTTGTTTCAAAACCGTCCGGTTATCACTAATCACCCGAAAGCCCAATTCAGCGAGCCTACCTGCGATCGCCCTACCCATATATTTATCAACACACGTGACTAGCACAGTCTTCTGCTTCACCAAAACCTCCTATTTATTGCTGTTTCGTTAATACATGCAGTAGCTAACAAAAACTACAAATACCCGATTGAAAAAATACGAAACCTTATTGATCTTAAAAGACTCAAAGAGCAGCGAAAGACAAAAATCATAAATCAAACTAGTTTTGCGGGAATTAATCACCGCAATCGTGTCTGAGTTTAATGCACCCTCATCAGTTACGCCGCCATGAATGTAGTTTGGTTCAAACGAGATCTTAGAATATCAGATCATGACCCCCTCGCTTCAGCTATTGAGAGCGGAGCCACACTCGCGTTGTATATATTCGAGCCAGCATTGTGGCAAGGCAAAGATTTAGATTCACGTCATTATCATTTCCTGCAGGAATCGCTCACAGACTTAGACATACAACTGAAAAAAATTAACCTACGCCTTACTATTAAAGTCGGGGATGTTGAGGACGTTATTAAACAGTTGAATGAAGGCTTTCATATAAAGGGGGTCTTTTCACACCAAGAAACTTGGAACGACTGGACTCATCAACGGGATAAGCGCGTCGCCAAATTACTCGGCCAACTCTCAATACCTTGGCATCAGTTTCAACAAAACGGCGTCATCAGAAAGCTTGAGTCAAGAAATGGTTGGGCGATGCGCTGGCATCAATTTATGTCTAACGCACCCATTAAGGTACCAGTTTGCGCCCAAAGCATAAAAGTCGAATCAGATAACATGCCAACGTTAAAAGAAATAGGAATACCGAACACGGATTGTGGCTATCGACAGACTGGCGGCAGAGATATGGCCTTAACTCTAATAGATAGTTTTTTTTCAATGCGCGGAGAGCGATATGCTAAAGAGATGTCATCGCCAGTAACTGCTTATGAGAGTTGCTCTCGAATTTCGACTTACCTAGCCTTTGGTTCATTATCGATTCGAGAGGTGTACCAACTAGCGTTACAGAAAAAAAAAGAAATTTATGTGCACACCGTCACTGGGTCTCCTTGGCGTCAATCCATAAGGGCGTTCATGTCTCGGCTGAGATGGCATTGTCATTTCATTCAAAAGCTGGAAGATGAACCTACGATAGAATTCAAAAACCTTCACTCCGCTACGGATACACTGCGAGAATTGCATTTTGATCGTGAACATTTTGATGCCTGGCAAACGGGTCGTACTGGCTATCCATTTGTCGATGCGTGTATGAGAGCCCTTCGCGCCACGGGATGGCTCAACTTTCGAATGCGCGCCATGCTGGTCAGTTTTGCGTCCTATCATTTATGGCTTCATTGGCGCGAACCCTCCTTACATTTGGCTAGAATGTTTCTGGACTATGAGCCCGGGATACACTATGCCCAAATTCAGATGCAATCAGGAACAACCGGCATCAATGCTATAAGAATCTATAATCCAATCAAGCAAGGTATGGATCAAGATCCAGAGGGAATCTTTATAAAAAAATGGGTCCCAGAACTCTCCTCACTGCCAAAAACCGAAATTCATACGCCTTGGCTCTTTGAGCACTCAGGCGGCACTTATCCAGCACCCATTGTTGATGAAAAAAGTGCGCGGCGCGCGGCGAGTAGTAAAATTTATGCACTACGACGCTCGCCAACATTTAAGAAAATTTCCACGAAAATTGTCGAAAAACATGCGAGCCGTAAACAGTCGGCTAAAGGCAAACCTAAGAAAAAAATAGCATTTACGAAATCTTGGAAGCAAAATGAATTATTTTGATTGACTAACGTGCATATGGAAAAATTAGCAATTATTGGCTCTGGCCTATCAGGTCTGACTTTAGCTACTCTTCTTAAAAGTAAATTTGAGATTACGGTCTTCGATAAGGCTCGTGGTGTTGGTGGCAGATTAGCCGCAAGGCGCACCGGCCCATTCACATTTGATCATGGTGCTCAATATTTCACGGCAAGAACCGAGGCATTCCGCGATTTTATCAAACCACTCATTGACCTAGGAGTGATAAAAAAGTGGACAGCTCGACACGTCGAGGTTGATGGGGCACAGATCGTTAAACGATCTTACTGGGAGAGCGAGGAGCCACGGTACGTAGGCGTACCGAACATGAACAGTATCGCCAAACAAATGGCTCAAAACATAAACGTCAAGACAAACATAAAAATTGATTCAATATTACGCAAAGATTATTGGCAACTGGAAGACGAACACGGGGGAATACATAAAGATTTTGATTGGGTCATATCAACTGCGCCAGCACCACAAACATTACAAATATTACCCAAAAATTTTGTGCATCATGCTCTGATCAAAAGAATCGAGATGCGCGGATGTTATTCGTTAATGCTCGGATTTTCGGAAATATTTCCACTCGAATTTGAAGCTGCGCATGTATTAAATTCAGATGTCAGTTGGATAGCGGTGAATAGTCATAAACCACAACGTGGAAGCCTGCAGACCATGGTCATCCATTCATCCGCTGAGTATGCGGAGAAAAACATGGATATCGATCGGAACATCGTAATTAACCATCTTTGCCAAGAAACCAGCTCCATCATTCAACATGATGCCACTCAGGCCATACGACAAGTACTTCATGGTTGGCGATACGCAAACAACGCAAAACGTGATATCTATAAGCCTTTCATAGATCATGATCTAAAGATCGCCGCATGCGGTGATTGGTGCCTCGGAGGCCGAGTTGAGGGCGCGTTCACCTCGGCCCAGAACTTAGCTCATGCCCTGGAAACTGGTTAATCGAGACGATTTGATTGCGCGGCCAAATAAAACCACTCTTGATTTACTTGAGCGTTATTGTTTGGAAACACGATCCAACCGTCTCGGTCTGAGACAAGCTGAGTTCCATCATGTCGGCGCGCAATCACGGCTCCTTGGTCGATTTTCTCAAAGCTTAACCACTGCTTGGTAAATACGTCATCCGGATGAAGTCGATCAATAACACGATAGAGGCGAATGACCTCTGGATGAGATACCACCTCAGGTTTATCGTCAGAGGTCATCTCAAGGTGGGCTAACGTATTACGAATTGCCGTATACGCGGTCTGTGGCGCCGTTTCATCGTCATGCTGCCCACATTCTAGAGTCACCGCGATACCACCCGAACGGCGCATCGTCTCGGTGGTTCCGACACCATAGTCAACTCGTGCGTCTACTCCACGCGCTTTTCGGTCTTGAACGCCCTGCGCATAAGTATCCAACCAGCCCTCTACGAATCGATTAACCCCTAAGCTCATCGCCATAACCTCTTCCTGCTCCGCGCGAGCAATCGGTTCAATCTCACCCTCATTATTGGGCGCACCGATCAACGCAAAGGGAATACCAGGCGCTTGAAACGAATGTAAATCCAGCAATACATCATGCTGCTCTAATAGAGGACACAGCACATTACATACTCTGTCTTCAAAATCTCGAGGTTCATCAGAACGACTCATATTTCGATTCAGGTTCCGGTCCCCATGACGACGTTGGAACTGGTACGCAAGCGGATTGGTGATCGGCAAGATCGTTAATGTGCCTTTGTTGATAGTGACTTCCCCAGAATCTATTTCTCGATTTAATCGTTGAAGTGCCTCCGTACCGCATGTCTCATTCCCATGAACTGCACCCAAAATAATGAGCTTAGGACCGGGCTGAAAGCCAGCAAATTGATATACGGACAAGCCGGTAGGGATCAAAGATTCTGTCATGATTTTCTCAACATCATTCTATCAATTAGGTAGTTTAGCTTTTCGAAGATAAGGTGTTAACGTCTCAAAACTTCCAAACCTGTCCTTTGCATCATCATCGCTAACAGCAGACGGTATTACTATATCCTCACCAACTTGCCAATTGGCTGGCGTGGCGACACCATTGGCCGATGAGGTTTGAAGCGCGTCAAGCGCTCTGAGAACTTCAGCGAAATTTCGACCAACACTCATCGGGTAAGTCATTGTGAGCTTTAGTTGCTTATCGGGACCAATAATGAAGACAGATCTCACTGTCGCGCTGTGGTTCGGCGTTCGGCCATCCGGCAAATAAGCCTGTGCGGGAAGCATATCGAATGCTTTAGACACCGTGAGATCGTCGTCGGCGATTATCGGAAACTCGGGTTTTGCTCCTCCCACTTGCTCGATATCCTTTTTCCAGTTGCGGTGGTCCTCTGCGCTATCTACCGAAATACCGATCACCTTAGTGCCCCGCTTATCCCATTCGCTCTTAAGCCGAGCGACTGCGGCAAACTCTGTTGTACATACGGGCGTAAAATCCTTGGGATGCGAGAAGAGAATCGTCCAACTCTCTCCCACGAAATCATGCAATGATGTTTTGCCCTCGTCGGTTTCCACCTCAAGATTCGGAATGGTGTCATTGATCCTTAAACTCATTTGCTCCTCCTGTAATGTCGCACTAAAACTAGAAAGTACCGCTCTATCGAGCCACTGCGGTGAGACCAGTATTGTCTCGCATTTCCCACACAAAATCATCTATTCCTCAGCAAGCTGAGGAATACGCAACATGACGCGTTAGCCAAGACAGCGAGATTTTTTACACCAACCTCTATATATTAGAGTGATTAATAGGCAGTACCATCCAAAACTAAAGCGTAAGAGGGTGCCGTATGATGCAGTTACACACGCTAGCGACATACCTGCTCTTCTCCCTTTTGAGTATCGTTATCGCGTCACCGGCGCAAGCTCAATTTAATACCGCACTCACTGATAAAACTTACCACCAACCCTGGTCATTACATAACAAGGTTTTGTCACAACTTTCTGAAGAGCAACTCAATCTTCTCAGACAGAACTCAAACTCCAGAATCGATAGAATTTTAATTTATCTCGACACCGATGCTAAATATTTTGAGAATCAGGTTCTAGAGGCAATAAACCACTTGTTTGGCTTACCTGGATTTACAGAAATCGCTGGTGAGGTTTCATTTAATTGGAGCGAAACACTGAGAAGAGTAAACCGAAATCTAGGACTTATTTATGAAGAGTTAGGCATTCAAGACGAGACGAACGTGATCGAGGCCCAGAAGGCTACGCAAACACTCATAAATGCCTTAGCAAGAAAACATCCGTTCGAAAAAGACGTACTAAACTCTTTAGGTAGAGGCGTGAAACAGCTAGTCGTCAGTATGGCGAATCGTTGGTGGATTAGTTCAGAGGGACTGACAAAACTTGCCGCTAAGCTAAACGGAACAGCTCCTAGTACTGAGGAGTAAACAAAATACGTCCATAAAAAAGAGGAGCTCTCGCTCCCCTTTTTTCTACTGCTTAGCTACTGTGTGAAGGTTACTTATTCCAATACGCAACACCGGTCGCCATTCCGTCTTCCCAATTAGTAATCGTCACACCTCGAAACTTATCGCTGGACTTACCGACGAGTTCAGCGAAAGGTCCATCGCCAGAAACCCACGTAAAGCTACCGCCCATATCACCGATGGTGCCACTGCCTGACCACTCAATAGAACCCTTGTTTCCATTCAGATCGCGAATCATGCAATAGCCGTGAGCCTTTTGAGCGTTATTCGCCAAGTCAAGCTCCATTGATGCTGGACAACGCACCGACGCACTGTTGAGAAAATCACCTGCTCCGTCTGCAAAATAAGTACCGCTAAACTCTCCTGTCCAGTAAATCTTAGTCTCTGAGACTTGAGTTGCATCTCCTACGCCAAACCATCCAAATTGTCCGACCGTCGTATAATTATTCGCTAATGCCACACCTGAGAACAAGAAAGAAACCAAAACCAATAAAGCTTTCATCGTTAATCCTCCTTAAGATAATTTGTATGTAATTAATAGCCGCGAAAACACATCTGAATACCTATTTAGAGCGTCTTCGTCTGTGAAGACGGTAACATAAAAAAACATATCGATTTATACCGATCATTTAACTTTTCCCTTTTTCTCTGGTCGGATGACTTTGGCGTTGTTTATAATGGACGTCTTAAATTTAACGACACCAATATATTTCTTGAAAATCAAACCCCATCAAATAAAACAGGAACCCAGTTACACCGCGATTGAAGCGCTCGAATCAAAAGTAAGGGAGCAAGGCTACGCTGTTATTTCGCCATCCGATGTGCGCAAATTGTTAAAAACACCTGAAAAAGACCTACACCAAATAGCAACATCATGGGACGATCTCCCTGCTGATCAATACCTAAAAGACGGGGGGAAATATAGATTACGGCGTCATGCAAGCATTAAAGTCCAGCAAGATACAGTTGACGTAGTACCCCACAGAGCCCATTGGCAACCGACAACCTACAATGCGCTGCACGGAGGCATGCACCGATGGTTCGAGCCCATCAAACCAGAAATTCTATCCTCGGCTCTCATTAAAAATCTGCTGACATGGTTCGCTGCGTTCGCCTCAAAAATCGATGAAGAAAAAGTTTGGTTTGGCGAGGCACATCAATTTCGTATTGATACTTCGGACGGAATAGGTCGACCTACTCCAGAGGGCGCGCACCGGGACGGCGTGGATTGGGTTGCAGTTCTTCTCTTACAGCGCTTTAGAATAAAAGGCGGCGAGACGCGAGTGTTCGAAGTTGACACACCAAACGGCCAAAGATTTACATTGAATACACCATGGACACTGTTACTGTTAGACGATCGTCGAGTGATTCATGAGACCACACCGATCCAACCAACCCAGGCAAAAGGTTGGCGGGACACCTTGATCGTCACGCTGAGATCTCGGAGCTTTCTGAGCGACATATCAGCGTCTCAAACACTGGAATAAAATACGCGCAACATCGCTTGAGCGAACTGATTAACCGGTTCAAATTTTGGGTTACTGGCGCTTGATTCGACGCGTAGCGTTGAATTAAAACGAAAATTCATCAGCGAAAATGACTCGATATGGGGTTTTCTAAACGAAAACGCATTATATTGCTCCTAACATATTAGATTTTATTGGTTTTATTGATCTAGTTAAATTAATATTACCGGACTGGAACTTAGCGGCTTTAAGACCGGTCAGTTCTACGTATGTTGTTACTTGTAATTTTCAGCAGTTCTGAAGGGTTCGGAAGACCCCGGGGGAATAGTTAGTTGGAGTCTTTCAAATCTACGGGGAGTTTCATGAAAAGTTTGTTTTTAAGTTTTTTTACCTTGCTTATCACCATGCACGCTAGTTCTGCCACAAGCGGAGATATTGCGGCTGGAGAGGCGCGTTATGGCGTGAATTGTTTTATTTGCCATGGGCAAAAAGGTAAGGGAATGGCGAGCTATCCAAAACTGGCGGGCAAACCTGTCGCCTATTTGGTTGATAAACTTGAAACCTATCGAGCCGGCACAAGGATAGGTCCAAATTCTGATTTAATGATCATGAATGCGGAGCCCCTCTCAGACGAAGAAATCGCAAATTTAGCGGCGTACTTATCAAACGTTAAATCTAATTAGACAATATAACTGGAGGAAACACATGAGATTTAAATTTTTAGCCCTTATGGTATCGGCTGTCGCATTCATCGCGACATCAGCTCATGCCGGGCATCATGGAACCAAGAGCGCAGTCGTACCTGAAATTACTCAGACAGCTGTGATGACTGGTTTAGAGAACCCTTGGGATGTCGCACTACTTGACGACGGAACAATGTTCTACACGGAAAAATGTAAAGGTTTCAGCGTTAGAATGCCTAACGGTGATGTGCATGCCCTTTATGGAATGAAGGATTCAAGCGGATACGCCAGCATGGGGTCAGATCTTCATTGCTCAAATCAAGCAGGTATGCTCGGTTTAGCAGTTGATCCAGACTTTGCAAAGAATCGCCGTATTTATGTTGCTTCTGCATCAACGAAGTACCACGGTGACGGCTGCAAAACTAACTTTGAGCGTTGCGACGGAAACATTGTTATGCGGTTTGAAGTCAGCAAGAACTTCAAGAGCGTTTCTGCCCGTACCGATATCGTAAAAGATATCCAGTTCAAGCCTTTTGAGTCTAACCATCCATTCGGTGGAAACGGCGCACATAATGGTAACCGACCAACCTTCGGTCCTGAGGGCTGGTTGTGGATTACTACTGGTGACCGACACCGTGGTGTTTGCCCACAGTCACCAACTCTAATTTGTGGAAAAGTATTACGTATTGATACCGACGGCAATGCACACCCAGGAAACAACCCTCCAAAAGGTTTCGACAAGCGTATTTACACCTACGGTCACCGAAATGTACAGGGTATTGCTTTCCGAGGCGATGGCGCAGCATTTACTGCTGAGCACGGACCTTGGCACAATGACGAGTTAACCATGCTTGTTAAAGGTGGTAACGGCGGATGGGATCCACAGCAAAACGTTGGTGGGCGTGGCGATTGTCCAGATGAGTACTGCGGTTACATGCCTAACCAAAAGAAAGGCGTAATCCCTGCAATTCGTGCTGCTTATATGCCAATGAGTGACACACGATTTGGCGATCTCATGCCACCTGCATGGCAAAATAACGGCTACTCACAAGGAACATCCTCAATAGACTTCCTTCAGGGTAAGCAGTGGGGTATGTATGAAGGTCGTGCGGTTGTCGGCATCATGGGTATCGCGTTTGGTGGCACACCAGCAGGTATGCGTCTAGACGTTTATGATGTCGCTCAAGATGGTCAGTCAATCAAGAGTGTTATTCACCTTCCAGTGGAGACCAAGCGTTACCGTGGTGTAACAATGGGTCCTGACGGTGCGATTTATGCAAACACCGACGAAGGCGAAATCTACAAAATCACAGCTAAGTAATTCTTTAATAGCTGCTATGTAGTGAAAAGCGCCGCATTCATGCGGCGCTTTTTTTGATTAGAAGAAAGATTTCAATCTAATCGATAAGACACTCGGTGCTGTCAGTAGCAACTATTCAATAGCAAATCCACGAAAGACCCACTCCTCCCACCCCAGTTTGGGAACTTCTCAACTCGAATGCAGTTCGAACGTGTCTGATGTACAGTCGTCTTATTAGCTACTTATAGATCGCGCTCTATCATGTTAAATATTTCTTGGACCTGTAAACACACATGGAAACGATCCTCCTACAACACAGCCTGGTGTCTTCTTGGATGCTCAATCGGCGACTTAGGCACCATTGCTTATGCTCAGTGGATAGGGCTCGATTGGCCGGTCTTACATGTCATGGCTCTTGCGATCGTTAATGGACTATTAACGTCAATCGCATTGGAAACCGCTATTCTATTTAGGCAGATGTCGTTAGCACTCGCATTCAAGACCGCTATTGGCATGTCTCTCATCTCAATGGTTGGGATGGAGCTCGCTATGAATGTGACTGATGTGCTGCTAACCGGTGGCGCGTATTTAACGTGGTGGGTGCTTCCTCCTATGTTACTCGCTGGGTTTTTAGCACCGCTACCATACAACTATTGGCGGTTAAAAGCGTTAGGGAAAGCGTGCCATTGATCAATGCCTCATCGCTCATAAATAGACAGAAACTCTAACTAATCCATTACCGCTATTTATTCGTGATCCAGACCGTTTGATAAGGGTCCAACCTGATCTCACTTTGATGCGACAGTACTTGTGACCCACTGATCAAATCGTGCCATTGTTCCACTTCAATTAAATTTACATCAGCTAGCCGTAAAAACTTACCTTGTGATGTGAGGTTAGTGATTGCAAAAATACTTTGCCCACGGTCCTGGCTTTGCCTCCAAACCCCAAAAAAGTCTCTCCCTAATTGCAGGGTGAACTGAGTTGCGTTTGGATGAAAGGCACTTTGGCGAGATCTCATCTGTATCAACGTCTTGAGCGTATCAAAAATTATTCGCTCTCTAGAATGGGTGCTGAGCAACAGACTATCGATTGTTTCGCGCGAGTATTTAGTTCGATTAATCCGTCTGTACATACCAGACGCATCGACTCCGGCATCATCATTTTTAGCACCTATTAACGAGTTAATGTACATGGCAGGAATACCTTCCAGACTGAACATAATAAGGTGTGCCGCAATGAAACGCTGTATCGCATAACGTCCATTGGGATCCTCGTCAGTTTTCTCTAATGCACTATATAACGTGATATTTGCTTCATAAATCTTCTTTGTACCATCTTGCATCGTTCTCCAAGTGAATCGACTACCATTTTTTTGTAAACGCTCAACAAGTTCAGCACGCGCCTCCTCCTCTAATAACCCTTCGGTCGGACGCAATCCGAAACCGTCATGGGAGGCTAAAAAATTTAGATAACTCGTGCCGAGCAGCGCAGGAGGCATGCTCATTGCCCAACGTCTTAACGCGTTCGAGTCTCCTGTTAAGAGTGTATGAAGAAGCAGTGGCGGCAGGGGAAAATTATAAATCCAATGCGCTTCGTTTCCATTCCCAAAATAACTCAAATTTTCTTGATTAGGTAGATTCGTCTCTGTCACTATTACGACATCAGCTGCATAACAATTACTGACATATCGAATCAACTTAATAATGGCATGAGTCTGACTAAGATTTAAGCATGTCGTGCCTGAGCGTTTCCACAAAAACCCGACCGCATCGAGTCGTAATACACTTACGCCGTGATCAATAAAACTAAGGATAAGGTTTAAGAAAAACTCCAGAACTCCAGGATTAGAAAAATCATAGTCAACCTGCTCCTCACTAAAAGTGCACCAAATAGTCTTCTCTCCCGAAACCGTTTCGACTTTTTGAAGCAATGGGTGCCCCCTAGGTCGAATTACATGAGAGGCATCAAAATTCTCATCGACACTCAGAAAGAAACCATTACCTGGTGCCTCATCGTTTAAGAACTGCTGAAATAAGACGCTAGACCGAGCACCATGATTCAATACGAGATCGGCCATAATCCGATGTTTTGTTGATAAGTAGGAAATATCCTCCCAAGTACCTAGAGGCTGATCTACAGAGTTATGATCGGAGACAGCGAACCCATCATCGCCACTCGACGGAAAGAACGGAAGAATGTGAACCGTACTGATCATTTCATCAAGATAGGCTTCACAAAATTGGCCTAAGGAAGCAAGCGGAGATTGCGCGTTATCATCCGTAATTGAATCTGCATATGTAATGAGCAAACACGTTTCTTGATTCCAGTTTTCGCTTTGCTCATAAACGTCCGTTTCGGCCACTGCCATACGGCGGGATAAGCGGCGCGCTAGATCCGATAACACGTCATCCGAAATGTCTTTATATATTTCTTTCAACCAACGCAATAAGGTTTCTTGGATCAAGGTATGATCCTCTTCAATGTAACTCGGCATTATCCTTCTCTACAGCTATTCTTAATCGACTCGTAAGATCTGGTACAGCTGAGCTTACTCGATTCCAGGATGGAATAAACGGTGACTCCATTGGATTAGCAGCGAACGCCTCACCCGCATGCATAATGTTTTCCGCGAATAACTCAACGGCACGCTCCTCCGTATCGATATCGAAGCTCAACCCATTAATCTCAGCATCTGTCTGATAGTAATGGACCATATCGAGCGCCAAACGAAAGTAAGTAGCCTTGATCGTTCGGAAGACATCGGGACCAAAACAATATCCGCGCGTCGCTAACTTTCGAATTAACACCTTAGTGATATCTATGGACATGCGTGATAAACCAGTTGTCTTGTCATCCGTCGACAACGACTGATGCTTGTGATCATACGCGTCAGAAATATCTACCTGGCAAATCCTATTACTCGCTTGATTTCGTTGCATCTCTGACAAAATTGCAACTTCTAAGCCCCAGTCAGAAGAGATACGCATCTCGGGTATCAGAGAGCGACGAAACGAGAACTCGCCGGCCAACGGATACCGAAAACTTTGCATAAATCGAATGTACTCGCAACTCCCAAGGACTTGCTCGAGCGCAAGTAATAATGGAGTGACCAGCAATCGACATGCTCTACCATTCATTTTTTCATCAGTTACGCGCGCATAAAAACCTTTACAGAACTCGAATTGATAATTTGGATTAGCCACCGGATAAAAGAGTCGCGCAAGAAGCTCCCGATCATAAGTAACAATATCGCAATCATGAAGCGCCACTGCTTCAGCTTTTGCCCTCGCATGCACATAACCAATGGAGTACCAGACGTTTCTGCCCTTACCTAACTCTTGAGGCGCCAGGCCCTTATCCTCGAGTTCATTATGTAATGACGTGAGTCTTGGACCGTCGTTCCATAGCATCGAAAACGACTGACGCAGATTTTTGAAAAAAGAAAACGCATACTCATACTGATCCCGATCCGCTCGATCGAGCCCAATGACGACATGACTCAGATATTTAACCTGAGAAATCTGTTCGACGATGTGTTTTAACGCTGGCCCCTCAAGCTCCGAATATAGGCTCGGCAGTATGAGTTCCATGGGCCGATAACCTGAAAACAATTCAAGATCAGTTTCTAAACTCTCGGTAGACCTTGTTTTAAAATTATGAAGTGTTGTTACCCAACCATTTTGTGAAAAATCACCCATAGCTATACCCATATTCAATTTTAAGAAACGCTATCGCAGTTTGAATAGCCTCCTGCCACCCATGGGGCGCCGGTCGAGACGCATTGATTATCTTTTGAGACTTTTGAGTCGCCTCAAAAGATAAGTGCGGTTGGTTTGGGCGAGGAATCACACAAGCAATATCAGCTCCTTGCAACATTTTGACGTCATTATTACCGTCCCCTAACCCAACAATCACAATGCGATCTGCCGTCGTACTCAAGAGACCACGGACAACTGGAATACTGTCGGCCTTATCATGGTTTCCCGACAAATTACACACGCGGCCACCCCGCAACACGTTGAGATGTAATTGATCCGCTTCGCTTTTAAGCGCATCAAATTCATCGTCGGAACCCTGAAATATAAAGGGTCGCGAATAGTTACGCATCATCGCGCGGTCCAACGCCTCCCCGCTCAAGCCCAAATGCCCCGATTGAACCATGCGAACAGTTTCGTCTAAAAACACGCACAATTCACGTAAATGCGAAGAGATTTGGTTGGTCCAAACGGTCATCAACTCCGACACCGGCCTACCCAGAACCTTAGGATCTCTTTCTTCGCCAGAAATCTCACCTGAAAACATCTCTGAATGATAGAGCGCGGCACCGTTCTCGGAAACATACGGCAATCTTTGTCCAAAGTCGGCACAAAAATGCTCCAATTCCTCCGACGTTTTGCTCGAGTTGGGGATAATCTCTACCCCACTATCGAGTAGCTCACGCATGAACGTCTTAACAGGTTCATATTCGAAGGTATCGTGATCCAACAACGTTCCATCCAGGTCTGTCATCAAAATAATCTTCAAATCATCCATCTTTCGAGCCTTTGAGTACATCGAAAAGATCTTTCTGAGATCCCGGTATAACAAAATTGGGCAGTTGATCAAGGGCTTGCTTCAACGCATCACCCCAACCTTCAGAGATCATTTTTAAATTCGGGTCATCCTGACCGATAACTCCCTCGACCACATTTTCGAGTTGATCAGAGGGGAATAATTGATAATGGAAGGGCGGACTCACGGTCAGATTAGTCTTCATAGTCGAGTCGAAACTAACCAGCATAAGTTTCATTGAATGGGAAAAAGACATAAAACGATCGAATCCACGCAGTAGGATTGGGCGACCATACTTCGTTTCACCAATTTGAAAAAAAGGGGTCGTCTCACTTGCCTCGATGAAATTGCCCTCTGGATATATTTGGAATAACCTGGGCTTCTCTCCGAGAATTTGACCACCTAGAATCAAGGTCGCATCAAATGTAGAATTATCTTCACTCTCTGGAATGCACGCCTCTTGAATGGTTTGTTTTAGCGTGCGCGCGACGATTTTTGCAACTTGGAACATGGTCTTACATTGCAGCAATCCGTCACCTGAGAGATCTTTACCATGCGTTTTCTCATCAAGGTCATTAATGACCGCCTGAGTCGTACCTAAATTTCCCGAGCATAAAATCGTGATCACCCGATCATCAGATAGTTTCCACGAGTACAACTTTTTGAAGGTCGACACATAATCCATACCGCCATTCGAACGTGAGTCAGACATAAAGATCAGACCACGGTCCAGCATCATGCCGACACAATAGGTCAATTCAAGCTCCTATTGCTGTGAAATATGTATACGAACATCTAACTCCTCCTTTATATCAGTTCCATACGAGATGCCTCTGAAAGGCGCGGCATCATAATAATCTCGGCCAACGGCGACACGAACATACTTTTCATCTGGACAAACTCCATTAGCCGCGTCAAACCCAACCCAACCGACACCTTCGATAAAGACCTCAACCCAAGCGTGCATGGCAGCCTGGTGTTCTACCTCCATCTTTAGATAGCCTGAGACGTATCGCGAGGCATATCCTAATTGTCTGGCTGCAGCGATAAACACATGTGAAAAATCCTGACATACCCCAACCTTCGCTGTCAGCACCTCCTCTGATGACCATCCGACTTGTGAAACCCCATCAGCATATTCCAGTTCATCTCCTATTTTTTGACTCAAAAAATGCAAGCACTCGATGGCACTGTTTGGAAAGGTCACATTCATTAATGATCGCAGTTTCTTTCCGAAGCGCGTCATAGGCGTTTCCATTGTATACACCCACAATGGTACGACTTCTTTCTCGGCTCCCAACATACCGGCATTATCGATGACATCAATTTCACCTTGGATTTCCACCTCGATCTCAGATACACCATCAACGATCTCCACGAAACGGGTTTGATTTCCAAACTGATCTCTGTAGCTCAATGTTTCACGTCCACCGCGCAGCTCAAAGTTCCAATTACGTATCTTTTGAAACTTTGACTTAATCGGCGTTAGCCTGAGTTGCTGAACCCCGGACCTAATTTCGCTCGCGTAACAGTATTTAGTCAAATGTCTAATGCTTAATATCATGTCTATTCGTAAAACCGATAATCTTCAGCAATTTGATCCGATAACTCGGAGTTGAGCACCAATAATTTTTGTAAAAACTCATGTAGACCATATTCAAAGATAGAATCTACAGGTACGGATAAATAATAATTATTTATGTGTTTCGCTTTTCTCATCGACTCGGTATTTCTCCTGCCTGAGTTCGATAATTTTCTCAAACTATTGGAGACTTTCATTAAGCAATACGACAAACTTCTCGGCATTTTTCCATTTAAAACTAAATAATCAATTATCTCAGGTGCCGAAAATTGCTCACCATAGGTCATTTTCATGCCACCTAAACTCGATACAGAGCGAAGAATCGTTTCCCACTGGACATTATCTAAAACCGAGCCTACTGGGGAGATTGACGGCAGGAGGACATAATACTTCACATCGAGCAGCCTTAATGTGCAGTCAGTTCGCTCGATGTGCGTTCCGATACTCATGAACTGGAAAATCTCATTACGCAGCATCGTACTAAGCGCCATCCCCTGTATTAGCGATACAGTATCTCTAACACTCGATAACAAACCATTCAGGTTTGATTCGGCAACCCGTGTCCTCAATAGAGTGTTGAGCTCAATATGACCCGCATTAATCGCTTCCCAAACTTCCTCAGTGATCGCTGTTCGTACACTCTTACCATTAAATTGCACGGCATTAATACAATTGATCATGGACGACGGATAATCCGAGCTCCGAAGTAACCAATCAATCACGCTTGCTTTGGTCACTTCATCATGGTGCGCCGTAAAGTCATCGGCAGCACCAACTGTATTTAATACCGACAACCAATCTGAATCGGAGGTGTTCATACGAGTTAACGACATCCATTGAGCCGCATTAATTAGCCGAGCGGTATTTTCCATACGCTCCAAGTAACGGAATAGCCAAAATAGCCCTGATCCCGTTCGACCTAGCATCAGCTTTCCAATATCCAAGTATCTTTAGTACCGCCACCTTGACTCGAATTGACGACGAGACTGCCCTTTTTGAGGGCAACACGAGTTAAGCCACCAGGCGTTACAAAAATTTCTTTAGGGCTCATCAAAGAAAATGGTCTTAAGTCGACATGACGTGGCGTCAGATCTTTGCCACCAAAGATAGGAACAGTAGACAGAGGAAGCACTGGTTGAGCAATATACTTTTCTGGCTTCGACTTAAGTCGTTCGGAAAAATCTTTACGCATCGATTTAGTCGAATTTGGACCGATCAACATACCGTAACCACCGGAGCCGTGCACCTCCTTCACCACAAGTGCATCCAAATTGCCCAGAACATAATTAAGGCTATCTGGCTCAGAACAACGCCATGTCGGCACGTTATCTAAAATTGGTGTTTCGCCGGTATAAAACTCAATGATCTCTGGCATGTACGAATAAATTGATTTGTCATCAGCAATTCCCGTGCCGGGAGCGTTCACAATCGTGATGCGACCCGCACGATAAACATCGAACAAACCCGGAACACCGAGCAGACTATCCGAGTTGAAATTCAGAGGGTCAATATAATCATCATCAATACGTCGATAAATCACATCTATCGGTGTGAATCCGTTGATGGTGCGCACATGAACACGGCCATCGCGAACCCTTAGGTCCGACCCCTCTACGAGCTCAATACCCATTTGATCGGCCAGGAAAGCATGCTCGTAATACGCTGAGTTAAATGGCCCAGGCGTTAATATGCAGACAACAATCTTGGATTTGTTCTGTGGCGCTGACTCCGTTAACGTTCTCAATAGTTGAGTCGTATAATCTTGCACCGGCTTCACCTTAATCCGGGAAAACAGCTCAGGAAAAAGATTGATCATTGCCTCTCTATTCTCGAGCATATAACTCGCTCCAGAGGGGGTGCGCGCATTATCTTCCAGAACATAGTAGGTCTTAGGATCTGTCCGAACGATATCTGAACCCACGATATGCGTATAGATGTTTCCCGGCGGCGTTAAACCAATCATTTTGTCTAAAAATGCAGGATTACGTGCAACTAACTCTACAGGAATCTTTTTTGCTTTAAGTATTTCCTGATCATGATAGATATCAACCAAGAACGCATTAATCGCGCTAGTTCTTTGCCGAATTCCACGATCCACGTGATCCCACTCTGCACTTGTAATAATGCGAGGCACAAAGTCAAAAGGAATCAGATCGATTTTCTTCTGCTCTTGCTTCGAATTATCCGAGATGAATGTAATCCCAGAAAGCCGAAAAATCTCCTGCGCCTCCCTTTGCTTCTTTCGGATCGCCGGAAGTGACTCACCCGAAAACCACTTAAAGAATGCTCTGTAGCACGCGCGGATATTACCACCACGAGATTCCATCTCATTAAAAATAGGATCGGTAGAAGAGTCATACTTCATTGCAGTCAGCCAAAAGCGCCTAGTTACTGCGTCCGCTTCGGAATCTATCCGTTCGAGAAGAGCTCGTGCCTTGATTTCCCAATAAGTCTCGGGTATCAACCTCGACACTCTCATGAACGGAGATGATCTTCCAATCAGACAGTATTTTTTGCCACACGAGGGTTTGAAAACCGCGGTAGCCCGTCGGTAACAACGCATCGACGAATTCCGACTGCGTGATACCTGCACCTTCACCAAAACTCATGACGCTAAGGCTAATCGTTTCTCTAAAGCGAATATCTGCCCCACTGTGACTTTTCTCAAATAATTGCACGTGGTGCGCCCTTAAAGCCTCGATACCCTCCCGTTGACCTTTCATTCCTATTTTTACAAATTTTATATTTGGCTGAAAAAAACCCTCCAACTTAACGAGATCGCTTTTAGCTAAGGCATCCTCATATCGAAAGAATAAATCCTTCAATGTCTCGTCAAATTGTTCGTGAGATTGCGCCATGAGATCACTCTTCATCTTCAAGAATAGTCGCAAAATCGGCTTTACGAATCAATGCGTGTATACCCTTATTACCGTCGACGACTTGGGAGATATTGAAGTCAGTTGCAGCTGATAAATAGGCGAGCGCAACTGCTCGGTCCATCCCTAACTTTTCTTCTAAAAATCGGATCGATTCTCTAACGGTTTTTTTCATGGCCTCATCTAAGTCACGATCAAAACCCATAGTGATCCAAAACTTGTCTGTCTCTCCAAAAGGCTGTACTAACTCGCCAGAGCCAGCTGGTGTGCCAGCAATATTATTTCTGATCAACGTTAATTTAAACGTTGCTCGAATTGACTGTTCAAGCGCCGTTAGCGCCACCTCTCCGTCGCCTTGAGCCATATGTGGGTCACCGGTATAAAATAAACCACCCGCGACGAACACCGGAAGATAGAGCGTAGCGCCGACACCTAAGTCTTTAATATCTATATTACCCCCATGGAAATGGGGCGGCACAGAATGAACTGGCTCCTTAGAATTTGGTGCAACCCCCATGATGCCCATAAATGGAACGGCAGGAAACGTCACTCTTTTCCCAAATTTATTCTGGAGAACACCAAACCATTGGTCGATATCCTCATCCATCTCGGTCGGGGTAAAGATAGACACATTACCTAGCGTCTCAGGGTCATGAGTGTGTATTGGATCCGCTGGTTTAGGTGTTTCCGGGAACTCTCCAGGTAGCGCTCCCTTATAGTGTCGATTGGAGATAACACCGTACGGGACACGAGGCTCGAGGTTTAGAACCTCAACTTTGAGTACGTCTCCTGGCATCGCGCCCTCAACAGCAATAGGACCCGTGACAATATGAGGACCGTCCTCATAGAAATTGTGGCTGATCGACGAGTTCGCTATTTCGATCGCATCTTCAAGTACATACTCTTTCTCGATACTGTGTGATGCGAAATATTTTTCAGGATTCCTGCCTTGATCCTCAAGAATTCCCTCATGAGATAGCGTATCAAAGACTACTAACGCACCAGAAATTACCGTCAATAAGGGCTCATCAGTCGCATTCGGTAGTCGGCCCCACTTGATCGTGGCAGGCGTCGATGGAATATAGATGGCCTCCTCGCCCGTATCTTCTATGGTTATTACGGTTGGCTCCTTGGCAAGCGGTTGGAGGGCAAAAGTATTCGAGTCTCCGCAACCATTGAGGATTAACACTGCTGATGCGCTAATCGCTATTACGGACAGCGTCTTAACGGATTTCATCTCCGCAGAATCATTAACATTTTTACTGCATCTCACCAATTACCTCTCCTCCACGTTTGTTATTGATGACGCACCCATCGGCTCAATGGGTGCGTCGTATACGTATTAACCACTTTTCACTAAGCAGCTATTTCTGAGTGAATGCGAAACACGCGATGTACTTTGTATTTTTCTTAGGAATTTATTTTGCGCTGCGTAGGCATCCCTTTCTCGCTTAAACCAACGATCACAATCACCCGAATCAGCGTAACGCCCATTCTCGTGTTGCAGATAATGAACTAACTCATGCAGTAAAATTGATCGAGCCAGATCGTCCTTAACCGGATCCAGACTCTGATCTAAAGCGATGCCATACTTTGGATGATAGGCACCAAGTGCTCTGCATGTTCCTGCGCACGCGTAATGCGAGACCGTCTCCTTGTCTGCGAACACGATAGGCGGCACTTGCGTGGGTACTGATAAATCAGCGATGAGCGCTGCCTCCAGAATCAAATCGTGCACCAGGTCGCGATAAACTTGCACATCTCCCGAAATACCAGCTATAGCAATATGGTTATCGTGTGTTATGCCGTTTGGTTGATTTTCCGACTGCGCAACACCAGGCATCACTAAAAACACAACAAAGTAAATTACTCGATTACATTTCTTGAATCGTAACTTCAATTGACTCCATGCGGCGGAAAACATCACTAACTGAGATAGGGCATGATTCATTATGATTGGCATTTTTGAAAGTCCTTATTCAAGATGGTTAAAGTACTCTCCTCCGCGTAACGAGCATTTATATCGGATGGTGCTGAATTGTTTGTCTCGTCACTTAATACAAAGCAATACCCGTGCCAAGAGAAACTCACGATTTAAACAATAATTGGATAGGAATCTACAAATCCGCACCAAATTGGCGCAGTTTCAAGCTATAGCATGGTGCGAAAATCAAACCACGTTACTGGGGCCAGTCCACACCAAAATACCCCAGGGTCATGCCGAATTACACTAGCTACATGTGGCGAGCCATCAAAGGACTTGATGGCAACAGATGAAACATAAAATTAAGGGTGCGACGCACAAGCCCCTTAAGACAAGACTCTTTCCAGAAACTGGGGTTATCAGTGAAGAACTGCCGATGCGCTTTCTTCGAACACCGTTCTCAGTATCATATCCCTTGCCCTGTTCATTCGGTCTTTTTTGACTCCCTGTCGACGCATCAGTTGTAAGAGCATCATTTGATCACAACAAAAATCGGTTGCTTCCTCGACGGATAGACCAGACTTGAGATAGTTCTCTTTTTCCGCCTTCGTTAACAATTCAACGAACCACCCTCGATTCGCATCATCGATCTGTTTCATTTGACGCTTTGTCTTACCTGTGAAATTGGTCGATGTCTCGGAAATCAACACACCATACCAAGCACAGCCTCGTGCCTTCGCAAGTGGCTTCGGCCAACTGAGAGTTTTATCTTGGATCCCGTAAGGTTCGAGATTTTTTATTACGTTATCGAATATAAACGCATCTATCAGGAGTTTCATCGTCATGACTGGCGAACTGCATGCAGCAAGAATTGGTAATCGTGGCTCCACGTATGCTTCCATGTAGCAAGTCATAGCTTCGTTAACCAGACCGGGCTCACCCCCAAATTCTTTATATATACCCGCTCGATCGAAACCGGATAGACGAGCGATGTCGGCCATACCGACTTTATCAACCCCGTGCTGCCAGTACTGACAGAGTGCTGTGTAAACGACATGCTCTCGATCTAATAATTTAGGTCTGCCCATCCCCTACCCCCTTACTTTAATCGTCAATGGAACCTCTTTAAACTGCAGGTACCCTAAACAAAAAACTGAAATTGCAATATGTTGCGCATTTTATTTTGTCCCATTAACCGTATGCACTAACATGTAGCATATTGTAATATAAAACAATGTGTTTGTGCAACGTAAATTCCCGTTTTACCGTTGATTTAACTCACTTTCTCGTGTTACTATGCCTTTTTTCCGGATTATGAAATTTGGGTGTCGAAAATAAAACCTTGCCCAGGTAGTAAAATGGTAATGGTATCGTGTCAAACTTGGAAAAGGCTACGTAGGACAAGCCCTCCGTACAGATAAATGAGGACCACTTAAAATCATGAAAAAAACAATTGTTTGCTCACTCGTCTTCTCGTTTACTTTATTCGGGTGCGCGTCCTTGAATGAAGAAAAAGTGGCGGAGACGGTAAAAAATACCGCGACCAGCGACAGCTCAGAAGAGGTGGTCCGAGACGCAGCAAATCGCGTCACCAATGAGCTCTCTGGACGAGCTGCAGCAGCCATTGACAGCGTCATACCAAATTCCACGACTGAAATCAGCGTTCAAGACGTTTCAAAAGGCGGAGATAGTCACATTGAGATACTGAATATCACCGGATTCGGCGAAAGCATTGATGGGCATACTCAAAACTTTGTGCAAAGCTCAGCTATTCGAGCAGATAGTCGAACAACGATTAATTTGGGGCTGGGACGAAGGTACTTGAGCGATGATGAAACCGTCATATACGGTCTTAACGCGTTTTTTGATATTGATCCTGAAAACGATCATCAAAGAGCCAGTATTGGCGCGGAAATTAAAAGCTCAGCGCTTGAACTTACCGTCAATAACTATTACGGGATAACCGGCTTTAAGGAAGGTAAGAACGGCAACAGTGAACGAGCGCTCGGTGGTTATGATGTCGAGCTCGGTGCACAATTACCCTACATTCCTGCAGCGAAGTTCTACCTCAAGCAATTCCAATGGGACTTGCATGATGACGTCGCGGACATTAAAGGCCAGACATATAGCCTCGAATTTGCCCAAATGTTTAATAGTGGCCTTAGCATCGAAGCAGGACAGAAAAACTTTGATGGCCTGCGAGAAAACGAAACCTTTGTGCAGCTCACCTATACCTTACCGTACGGCAATGCTCCGAAGTCGTCCAGCGGAACCACTCTGTTCTCCAAAAATATGTTTGAGCAACGATCGATGAAACAAGACATGCTCAAGAAAGTCAGACGACATAATCAAATCGTGGTGCAAACCCGATTCTCGACCGCAGTAGGAGGCCTCTAAAATGTATAAAAATTTCATAAAAATTATCGTTAGCCTCGGGCTTTTAACAACGACCTCTTTTGCTCAGGCGCAGGTCGGCAACGTCACCGGGGACCTCGGCACACAATGCTCGGCAACTGGAACGATCATGGCGGCTGACGGAGCATGCACATTTACACCCACCACCTATAAAATATCGATCTTCGAAATGGGGTTATGTACCGCGAACCCATTTGGGGCAGCGCAAACGGGCACCACGTTCGACAGAACTAGCTGCGTTACGACATATGCAGATGCCGCACCCGCTGTAGTTGATATAGCCGCCTCACTCGGTGGTGCACCAATTCCACTGACTGGAACAAGCACCCCACCTGCAGAGAATACCTATACGCATGCTTACATGATCATGGATGATACATTCACCGTATCGGGTTCTTTCACTGACTCCGGAGATAATGTCCATGTAAGCAGGTCAAATGGAAGCGCAACGACCGGGATCGGCAACATTCAAGAAGCAGCAAACAACCTTACAAATTTTGGAGATGGGACTAACTGTGACTCTGGCTTCCTTAACGTTCCGGTTGGCTCAGGAACAATGAGCGCATTCATCACCAATACCGCACTCGAACGATCTGCAAGAACAAGCGGCGCATCAGCAGGGCCACCGAGTGTGTGCACGAACTCAGGCAGATTGACAGGAGTCATGACTTTAACGACGCCAGTCGTAGTAACGAGCGATACCTTACAAGTTATCTTTAACTTCGACCTAACGAACCAAGGCGTACAGTTCTTCGATGATGCCGGCAGTGATTCAGTGCCAGATCAATTCGGAAGCGGTCCATTCTCAGGCTCATTCACGATCGTTAACAAGTAACAAAAGGAACAAAGTGTCGATCTAAAATCAGATCGACGCTTTAGCTCACTTAGATCATATTGAGTAGCTGCAGCTCATCTTCGTTACACTTTTAGTAACCTTGATGTACTGAATACTATAGTCACACGAGCCTGATATACCTGAAAATTGTCCTGTCCCACCGGTAATTTTTACTAAACCCGCACCTTTTGAATTCTCAGACCCAATATCACCCGTCTTACGTTTATTCTCTATGAACACAGTTGAGTCGATGTCCGCATAATACAACTCACAGTTAGCCTGTATCACTTTAGCGCCACCTTCCTCTAAAGCACTGATAAGACAGGTCCACTCACTGGTCATATTAGGCTTAAAGAGTCCTGTACCAGTCGTAATAACACCTGTACCTGTGGCCTTGCCCATCATCAGCGATCCATCTGCTGTCTCAATCGTATTAAACGCTGCTTCGCCCATTGACATGGCTTCATAGGTGCCCTCTGCCGCATAAGTCGGTGAAACGAACAATACACTTACGAGTGACATGAACTTAATAAAACGTCGCATAAAAACCCTTTTAATTATGAGTGAACAAAAACACTTAACCCGCTCAAAAAACAACACTCCTAAAGTCAGAGACTTACTGACTTTAGGCATGCGTATTTAAACGGTTAATCAGTTGTACAGCTGGTTTCAACAGTTATCCAAGGAGACTCTAAAAACTGTACCGTGTATGTGCACTTACCCGTGACTCCCTGGTACTTGCCGGTCCCCCCTACTATTGTTTGAATACCATCACCGCCACCGCCAGTATCAAGAGTCCCTGCCTTACGCTCAGCTACAGTGTAGAACTCATCTCCTGATAGGTCTTTTTGGACACAGTTTGAAATCAAATCAAGGTCAGAACCGCCCCTGAGTATCCTGACGCCACAATTGATCATTACCGATCCATTAGGCATCGCTGAAGACTGGCTTCCATAAATCTCAGCAGCTCCCGATAAGGTGCCAACGATCAGTGCGCCCCCGTTCCAATCCATTACTTCATAATCAGTCATTAAAATTGCGCTGGATTTATGACTCCCCGCCGCGTGTGCCCATCCACCCAGCAATAGCAAGGCCGAAAAAGTCAATAAATTAATTATGGATCTCATGTTCATCGCACAAATCTCCTTTTAGTTTTAATTTAATCTAATCTGAGGGTGCCGATAAAAAACTAAACGTTTTAAATTGGTCCATCCACACCTTAATCAGTCAGCGATAAAAAAGCAAAGTAATTTTTTAATAGCAGAAATAAGACTCCACTGACTAATAAATTTACAAAAAAACTATAAATGTTGCCTTATAAAACAAAGTGTACTTAACGCGTGTACGGACAGCATTACGTAGAAATCTTGCTGTTGGTGCATTGCAATAGTGCATGCAAGCATCAATAAGTCACTTCTTGGTGCAAACTCTTGTCATAAAACTGCAAAAAAACCCATTAAAAGTTGGCACGATACTTGCGTATTACTAGGTGAGGATCATTTACCTCTCTTTTTCAAACCATGGAGAAATCGAATGAAAAAATATGCAGTAACCACAGCCACTCTTTTAACAGCCCTAACGGGATCTGCCATGGCCGCAGATATTGGACAGGGATTTGACTTAAGCGGTAATGCCACCATTACTTCAGAGTACTTCTGGAGAGGCATGGATCAGAATTCAAATGCCGCGGCATTTCAAGGCGGACTGGATCTCGCGCACGAATCCGGAGCCTATATCGGCATTTGGAGCTCTCCAGTAAACTTCTCAGATGGCGCCTCATCCGAGGTTGATTATTACGGCGGCTTTGCCTTCGAACTGAACAGTATTGGGATAGATGTCGGTATGATCTCCTACCAATATCCGGGCAGCATCCCGAACTCATCATTTGAAGAAGCTTACCTCGGGCTCAGTGGGGCAATGGCGGGGTTAGATGTCGGCGTCACCCTGTATGAGGGGTCGTCTACCGCAGAGAGTGCGACGGAATTTAGCGTTGGCACTGCTGTGGGTGATTTTGGCGTATCGTACACCTACGGTGATTACGACAATACAGGTACATACATGGCAGCGGTCATCTCTAAGGAAATCCTTTCCGAGTCATTTCCGATAGAAATGGCACTGATGTATACCGAGATGGACTTTGACGATGCCACAGCAGATAACGAGGACGGATTGATCTTAAGCGCATCTATGGGCTTTTAAACATTAGAGTCGCAGTCATTACATAGGACTAAAAACGGCCGGTGCGCAAACCCACTGGCCGTTTTTTTATGCCTCAAAGATTTACCTGTCACTTTTTAATCAAAATTAGAGACGAATGAGTGCATATTTCGTAAACATCTACTAAACTTAATTTTGCTGAATTGTTATGACCACAAACATTGATGTTAAAACTAAAACTTAGGAGAAACCAATGCCCACATATGTTGTGACTGCAACGCCACAAAGATTAACAGTAGAGCACAAAGCGAGTATCGCTAAAGACATCACAGATATTCACTGCTCTGTAACTGGGGCGCCACGATATTTCGTACAAATACTGTTTAATGACGTCCCTGCAGAGAACTACTTTCTCGCCGGAAAACGACTTGAAGAAGATAATATTTACGTGCATGCACACATTCGCGAGGGTCGAACGACTGAATCGAAGCAAAAAATCATGAGTGACATTATGAACTCAGTGGCCAGCGCGACAGGTGCCGATCGATCAAGCCTCCAGGTCTACATCACGGACATTCCCGCAAGTCAGGTTGCGGAATTTGGGAGCGTCGTGCCCGAACCTGGACAGGAACAGATTTGGGAGGACGCACAGTCAGCTGAGGCGAAAAGCCGTATGGCACGCCTGAATGCAGCCTGACCTGTAGATAGAGACAATTTGGGGTGATTAAATAACCAAAACGCCGACCATCGTTAGGTCGGCGTTTTAACATCTACATACCCATTGGAAGCATGATCATCAGTGCACACAACTATGCCAACGGCATTAACTGCTCAAACCCAGTAATGTCGGAAGGGATCGCTGCACATTTCAGTTTATCCTTTGTGTAGATCTCTATAGGTGGTTCTACCCACGACGCATCATCAAGGGTGCCAACAGCCAAATACAGCACACCTGCCACGAGATCCGTTTTAGAATAAAGTGGAGAACCGCAGTTCCCGCAAAAAACTCGATCCATACTCGTACCTGAATCCCCAACGGTGACGTAAGTTTTCACATGACTGGCATCTTCAAATACAAAATTTTCAGCTAAAAAGCCGGCCGCAACTTTAAACGGCGCGCCAGTTTGCTTCTTGCAATCGTTGCAATGACAATAAAACATACCCCCTACTGGCTCATCACTCACTTTATAACGTGTTTTCCCGCACATACATCCACCTGTATTTTCCATAACGCTACCCCCGTCCAATTAAGCGCGTACGACAACAAATGTCCGCAAACGCTATTTTTTAAAATCATATGTGTTTCTTTTTATTATGCGTTCATGTGGCACGTAGGCGTATTCAGTCTATAGGTTCATAGAACTGATATTGACAAGTATCTTTTGTCACTTAGCCCAATCTGCGTTTGAGTCCTAGCCACAGTCGCTCCATGGCACGTCTATAAGCCCAAAAATCCCTATGATTCACAAATAAATCACGGTTCGCGTAATATCAAATCAGCTCTAAATATAGGACTAGTCCAATCAACATATGTTTTATAACCTCATCACCTCTATTAATTTTCGCAGCGGATTCATCGCTGTATCGATCGCCTTGGGTACTTTTACGACCAGTGGGTTTGCCATAGATCCAGAAAATTTTACGGATTGTGAGTCATGCCCTACCCTTGTGGTGATCCCAAATGGAGAGATAGATATCCGTTTGCCGCCAGGAGCACTGGGGCGTGGGCATAATGTAGGTTGGTATCGGCGTGTCATATTTGAAAAATCATTTGCGATCGGCATTTACGAAGTGACGAACGCCGAATGGCAAGCTTGCATTGAAGCGAATGGTTGCGACGTTCTCGATTATGAGACCACCTCAAACAAACACCATCCCGTCACCCAAGTCAGTTGGCAACAAGCGGTCAAATACACCAAATGGTTAAGTAAAAAGACTGGTTATACCTATCGTCTCCCGTCAAACGCCGAGTGGGAATATGCAGCCAGAGGCAATCTTGGTATGAATCGATACTTCAATCTTGACCCCACGGACGTGTGTGCTTTTGGTAATGTCTATGATCAGACCGCAGAAACTGAACTGGCCTATGGGCTAGACGTGCTTCCTTGTGATGACGAAGTAGCGATGCTAGCGATAGTGGGTAGTTTCGAGCACAATGAGTTTGGCGTTTTTGATGCGATTGGGAATGTTTTTGAATGGACCGAAGACTGCCCAAATCCAGGTGGTCAAGGTCGCGGAGGATTTCCAACCACCGGGAAACCTTGGCTTGATGGAGATTGCTCTCTTCGTGGGTATCGCGGCAGTTCCTGGCTCTCGAATGAACCCTACTATTTAACTGAAGCAACTCGTTTTAAGGACCTAACATCTAATGAGGAGGATCTTGGATTTAGAGTCGTGCGAGAGCTTCGGGATTAAGAGATTCCACCTTTTGAATATGATTAAGCGAGTCATCTCAAACCCTGTGTTATGCATGCTCACTGTTGCGTGCATAAACAATAACGTGAATGCGGCTTCAGATCAAATTATTCAAGATTGTGATGACTGCCCTTCACTCGTAATTATTCCCGCTGGCGAGATTGATATCAGAGTGCCTCCGGGAGTCATAGGTCGGGCGCATAATGCGGGATGGTACACACGTGTGAGCTTCGCTAGAGCTTATGCAATTGGCGTCTTCGAAGTAACCAATGAACAGTGGCACGCGTGCATTATAGCTGGCGGATGCGATCAACTCGACTATGACACGACTCTCAATCAACAATACCCGGCAACCAAAATCAGTTGGCAGCAGGCACGAAAATATAACCAATGGCTATCCAAAAAAACCGGATACAACTATCGATTACCCTCCAATACCGAATGGGAATACGCAGCAAGAGCAGGACGGGGTATGAATCGATACTTTAATGTTTTGCCTCAAGATATCTGTGATCTCGGCAATGTCTACGACCAAACTGCCGAACGAATCCTGGATTACAACCTCGACACGCTTCCCTGCGACGATGGAAAAGTCAGCTTAGCTCCGGTGGGCGAGTTTGAACCAAATGCATTTGGCTTGTACGACACAATTGGAAATGCATTTGAATGGACTGAGGACTGCGCAAGCCCAGGCAATTTTGACGCCAGCGGCCTGCCTACGAACGGTGATCCTTGGTTTGTCGGAGATTGTTCACTCCGTGGATATCGGGGAAGTTCTTGGCTCACCAATGAGTCGACTTACCTAATCGAGTCAGACCGGTTTAGAGATTTAACCTCTAGTGAGGAAGATCTTGGGTTCAGAGTGGTTCGCGATATTCCGTAACGAGTTGAATGAGAGAAATAATAAAATTAAGCACCTATCGCAGCTCGCGCCTCAATCACGTCGTCACGCATATTTTTCGTTAACATTTCGCCAGACTTTTTATCTGCCATTAATGCTCTCGCTGCCTCATACTTAGGATCATTCCAAAACATTAGACATCCATTACAACCCCGCCCACAGCAACCCTCCAAACCTCGACTGCTCGTCCTAGCGCGCTTTTCACGCGTTTCATCACTTATCGTACTTTTCAGTCGTTCTACCGCAATACTATATCGCTCTGGTGACGATCGACCCAACTCTATCTTTTGCGTCAATTGGTCTAGCCGGATGCGCTCCCAAGCTTCCTCCGTAAGCAAAGATTCTTTCCTCACAACGGTGAACTCTGGAAATTTTCTTAACATTTCCTCAGGACTTTCTCGATCGAAAGCAGTGAACGGTATTCGAATTCGGCATTTTGGTCCGCCATGTATCGCCTCTTGAGGCTCATCCTTGCCCTCAACATCAAATTCATATAAGCGCAGCAAAACTGGCGCATCCTTTGGGTTTGGTGGAATAAACTCGAGCACATCGCCTGAGCGTAATTTATTTTTAATTTCTATAACCAATGCGTCCTGGTTTAGTTCACGCACAATGCCACCAAACTCCCAAGCCGCGATACTATTTGTGTTCTCGTAGTTATGGCCATAGTTCGTGACACGACCATCATGAAAAGCAAGTGTATAGCCTCTGTTACCCGTCATTTCAAGCTCACGCATATAAGGACGATGATCCCAGTTTTCTGGATCCTCATAATAGGCATCGATCGCACGGCGATAAGCGCGTGCGGTCGTTGCCAGATAGTAAGGGCTCTTCCCTCTTCCTTCTACCTTTAAACTATCCACTCCGATTCTCAAATAATCATCGAGCTTTGGCATCAGACATAAATCTTTTGAATTTAAGATATAGGACCCACGATCGTCTTCCTCAATCGGCATTAGATCCCCAGGTCGGTGCCCCTCTTCTAGAACGAACTCAAAGAGCTTCATATTCTCTTCAGAGAGCTCTAACTCCTTGATCGTACCATCGTTAAGACGCAGGTGTACCTTGTACTGCCAACGACAACTGTTAGCGCAGTTTCCCTGATTAGCACCACGTTCAGCCATAAAGTTTGACAGCAAGCATCGGCCGGAATAGGTCATACACATGGCCCCGTGAACAAATGTCTCGAGACGCACATCAGTGCACTTTTCACGAATTTCCTCTAACTCAGAAAATGTGACTTCCCTTGCCAGCACGATGAGCTCCGCACCTTGGTCTTTCCAAAACTTAACCGTCATCCATGAGCACACATTCGCCTGAGTCGAAATGTGAATATTAAATTCAGGCGCATGCTCCCGTAGGTAATGGAAAACACCGGGATCGGACACGATAACCCCGTCCGGTCGCACATCTTTAAGCGTCTCAATGTAGGCATCAAGTTTCGGAATATCCTTGTTATGCGTAAATATGTTGAGCGTCAGATAAACTCGCACATTCCGTTCGTGGGCGAAACTGATTCCCTCTTTTATGTCTTCGAGGCTAAATTGAGATTTGGTGCGCATCGACATATCAGGCGTACCTAAATAAATCGCATCGGCGCCGTAGAGAACGCCTACCTTTAACCGCTCTAGAGAACCAGCAGGCATCAGTAACTCTGAACGACGTACTGGTACAGTTTCCATATTCAGCTCCACACGTTTCATGTTTCGATAAGATTAATTTGAATCTAGCTCATCCGCGACGCAAGCTTTTTCCTTGAACTTACGCTTGCCGTACATGGTCTCTTTCATGCAGGCGCATGGCTTTGTCGCATCAGCATCCACATCTACAGCACACGAGGTCTTATCGTCTTTTATGTAACAGTCACACACCACCTCCTCGTCCGCGTGAACTACAGGCGAGACAAGCACCATCGCTACAACTATCAACACAGTTCGCATCATTTTTTTAACCATACCCAGCCTCCATCAATCTAAGTAAAGTGGTATTACCAAGAACGGACCAGTCGTGATCCTAATATATAAGCCACTATGCTAACAAAATTAAGACCTTAATAGAACGCTTACACCACCATCTCGGGCTAAAAAGCCAATGAAACATATGTAATTTTCATAGATTTAATCAAACAGTTAACAACGATCAGTAAAATAAACTACACTTAAATTATAAATAACTGGCGCAATAAATCATAAATAACTGACGCAATAGCGAATTTAGAATTATAAATAAGGGAGGACGTATGAAGTTGTTAAGAACACTGGCATTGGTTCCCGCAGCATTACTATTCTTGGTCATAACGGAATCTGCGTTAGCTGAAGATCAAAGTCGTAGCAAAATCATAATGAAGAGTAATCTGGTAACAGCAGACCCTGAAACCATGAAGTGGCAACGTAATGGTTTTACGCCTTGGGGAATGCGTATTATCGTCATCCATGGAGACCCCTCGAAACCTGGGCCCTATACATTTCGCGTAAAAATGCCATCCGGCTATAAGCTCCCGCCTCACAGACATCAGGACCAACGGACGGTAACTGTTCTAAAAGGAACATACTGGATCGGCGATGGGGAACAATACGACGCCCGGTCTATGCGCACTATGGAGGTGGGATCTTTTTATATCACGCCACCAGATACACCTCATTACGCATGGGCACGAACGGAGGTCATTCTTCAAGAATCAGGATTTGGGCCCACAGATATGAGGTGGGTTAATCCAGAGGACAATCCGAATCAGTAACCCAAAAAAATCATCTGACCGGTTCAAAACCGGTCTTTTTTTAATCAATGATTCTGGCTGCACACCAGGTCGAAAGTCGTACGTGAGTGTCCTTGTGTGTTTATGGTCAACCAAATTCTTTTGTCCATGTAACCCGAGCTCCACACCACTTCGTCTTGCTCATTCACCATATCAATTTGCGTAACGCGGTTAAGTTCGCGCGTGCAATCCAGTTCAAGACGTGCTTTCGTCACTTTAAAAACAACCGAATTATCGCCCTCAAGCTTGTCCGTAAGGACGTTGGTATAAATACCTTTTTTTGTAACAATGGTATTTTCGCCCTCTATCAAGATAGAGTCTGTGTCTACATAATACTTGGCCTCAGTGTCCGCTCCGACATCAATCCACGTCTCACCCCGAACCAATGTGGGTAGAAACAAGATAACGAGCATAAAAGTTCTCAAAAACATATGTGCAGCTCCTTATTATTATCGATATTCGAAACTTACAATCTTCATCTTAGTCAGGCTTTCCCAAAGCGCGTAATAGTCCAGTGACCGTCTCATCTAATACAGCTAAACTCTCAGCCGGTAACGCTCCAGAATCACCGAATACTTTTCCGGCATGCATCAAGGAAAAAGGTCTCGGAAGAACAGTAACCCCAAGATAGTGCAACTGCGTCGTTAAAGATGTCAGAGACCGAATACCACCGCTTCCCCCAACGGTCGCCGACATGACTCCGGCTACTTTCCCATTAAAAGCCGATAGTATCGGATCATCCGGCCCCGTTCGGCGCGTTAACCAATCAAAACAATTTTTAAGTATGCCCGGAAAAAAACCATTATATTCGGGCGTCGCGATTATTAGTCCATCAGCCTCCTCGAACTGTTTTTTTAGCTGCCTCACGGTCTCGGGCAAACCACTCTTCGCTTCTAGATCAGCATCGTAAAATGGCAAATTAATGGCGCCTAAATCCAATCTAGTGACCCGTGCACCATGGCGTTCAGCAAGCTCAAGCGCTACTGTTAAAAGTTGCGTATTAAAGGACTCTTTTCTGATACTTCCAGATACACCCAAAATGTTTATCCCTGTCTCAGCCATTACCTTACTACCTTTCCGTACCGTTGTTACTTAACCGAACCTCAGTGGGCTCATACGTTTTTTTATACTCCGCTCTACCGGACAGGATAACCCAAGCAACTCAGATACGATCACTTCAGCGGCCAGTGGCCCCCAAGTAAACCCTTTTGATCCTAAACCTGTCAGCGCATACACACCCTGACTTAAGGAGCCCACGTGCGGCATTCGATCATAGGTTGCGTATCTGACTCCCACCCATGACTCTGTTACCAGGTCGTTTCTACCCGATCCAATGCTATCGACCCAATTGGAGATTCGGTTTAGGTTTAATAAATTGTCCTTTGCTCTAATTTCTTCGGACTCATCATTCAGATCAAAGGTTCCAGAGGACCAAGCGCTACCATCATCCAATGCCGAGAGGTAACCATCTCCGCATAACGCAAATCTCAATCGTTTGCCCATGCCCTTCACCCGTGTTGATTGGCCCCTTATGGGTTGCAACCTGAGATCAACGGCAGGAACTAGTCGCTGCGCGGTTTGGGGGTTTGCCAGAACCAAAGGTAGGACTTCGCTCGTGGTTCGTCTTTCCCCCAGGAAATCACCACGATCAAGATCTGATAGAGAGATTTGTGTTAAAACCTCTATTGATTGATTTCTAAGAGCCTCTGCGAACCCAGTCTGACATTTTGAGAGCTGCCCTACAGGAGATATCAAAACACCACCGGAAATTCGCGCGCTTAATCCTTTCAACGCTGACGAACCCTGTTCAACACACTTCAGAAAGTCCTGCCCCAAACTCAAGACCTTTAGCGCATTTCTCATCTTTGAATAGTCCTCTCCAGTTTGAGCCAATTGTATAGCCCCAATCTCCTGCCAGCCCAATGCCTGAGTTTCAGACCACATACGGTACAATCGCATCGCATAAAAATAGGCGTACCAACTTAACTGCCCGCGCGGACCAAAGTCTAGAGAAATCGTTGGACGAACTAACGGTAACGGGTTACTGGATCCCTGACCCATCACTGCACGCCCTGAATCAACCAGCGTTACCTTCAAACCCAACTCACTCGCACGAAGCGCCAGGGAGCAACCTGCTATACCACCCCCAATAATTCTCACATTATCAACAGGCTGACGGTTAGTCTGGACCTTGTCCGAAAACACACCGACCAACATCTCTTTTTTTTGCGCAAACCCTGTTTTAACCTGAGTATCAAATCCTGCATGAGCCATACCGCGGCGTACAGCACCCGCGCTACTGTATGTACTGAAACTTGCTCCTGTTGCAGCCAACCGCCTGAAGCTTGCAAACAAATGAGGTGACCACAAATCCTCATTCTTCTTTGGAGAAAATCCATCAAGATAAAAAACGTCTACCGATGCATCCAGCTCTTTAATAGCGGAACCAGCAGCCCCATAAATTAAAGTTAAGATAATCTTGGGTGACAAAATAATTCGGTGAAAACCAGATATCAAAGGCGGCAATTTGGCAATAACCGATTCGGCGTGAGCATGCTTACCGATCGATGCTCTCAAACACTCACGCAGCTGATCTTTAGTTAGTGGATATTTTTCAAAAGCGACGTAGTCGAGTACGCAATCACTATCAACTGACCCATACGCATCCAAAGTGCACAAGAGATTTAATCCGAGTCCAAAACCAAATTCTAAAATCGTAACTTTCTTAGAGCGCCTAAACCGGTCTTCAACGTGATTCGCCTCCACGAAAACATGTCGCTTCTCGGCAAGACCACCGGATTTGGAAAAATACGGATCATCAAATATCGTCGAATGAACCGTATCGTCGTTGATTTTGTATGCTGCAGGCGCGATAGCCTCTGGCCAAGGAATACGTTTCATCAGTTGAATGGATTTGCCAATTTTAAGCGATAATAAACACTATCCAGTTTAAACCGAATCTCGAAGAACATTTATGTATGGCATGATTTGATATGAAAAATTTATTAATTCTCCTTCTAACCTACTCCCTTATGAGTCTCTCATTCAGCGTGCACGGTATGACGCCTAAATATCCTTATGAACCAGTTACGACTCCTTGCCATAATGAGGTGACCTTGGTTGGCGAGGCCATAATTGGAACCGCTAACGATAAACCCATGGTTCGCTTGCAAGCTGATCTCTCAATCGTTGAGACGTCAGAGATATCCGAATGTCCCTCAATACCTAATATCAAAGTTGTATATCTCAAATTTATGACGGAGGAGCTTTTACCCAGCTTTAATGAGTTGTTAGGTAGTAATATTTCAGTCATAGGGTCAGTTCAGTCCGGTGACGCGATCGATGTCAAATTGGTGACGTTCACAGCCACTGCTATTTCGATCATTGAGTAACCAAAGAAGTCCCTATGATATAGCCAGTTGGCAAATATATAACTTACAGTAATGGTTCATATCTAAATTTTAATTGGCTCGACGTCCAAACCTTCAATCGTATCAATACAAATGTTCATGAACGTTAATTGATATTCACCTTTGTTACGATTGGTACACGTGTAATCAATCATGCCGCTTTTTTTGTAATGTCTTAGTGCGTTAACGGGTTCTTCTGGATCATGTTCATCACAATAGATAAAACAAAATTCCCGTAGTGTTTTACTTGTAAAAAAGTTGTCTATGTTTTCATCATTTAAATACAGGTTAGCAAGATAATCTAATGTTGCTTCTCGTACGCTTTGCTTTCTTCTTTTCACCAATCTAACCGCCAAGTTTTACGATCTCTTCGATATACTATTTTAGCCATCCCCACCCCCGTTACGGTACCCATTTGGTACCCATTCATATTAAATAATAGCGGATTATGGCGGTTTTGGGCGAAAAAAAAGACCTAGCTTTTGGCTAAGTCCTTGATTTTATGGCGACCCCAAGGGGATTCGAACCCCTGTCGCCGCCGTGAAAGGGCAGTGTCCTAGGCCTCTAGACGATGGGGTCTTAATTCGTCTTCGCGTGCTTGGTGGAGATAAGCGGGATCGAACCGCTGACCTCTTGCATGCCATGCAAGCGCTCTCCCAGCTGAGCTATACCCCCAGCAAACGAGCGCTAAATTATACGGAGTGACTATGACCGTGTAAAGCTTTTTGTCCGGCCGCTAAAGAGAAGAAATTCCGGCCTCTAGGCGCCTCAATACTTGCTCTCTCCCGATTAATTCAATGACGGCGTCAATCGCTGGAGTCTGTGTTTGCCCAGTCAATAAAAGCCTTAAAGGCATCGCCAGTTGGGGCATTTTGATTCCAAATTCTTTCAACGTATTTTTAATGCTTGCTCCTATTGATGCTCGCTCCCACTCAACGCGTCGTAATGAATTCGTAAACGAATCTATCACTGGCTTTATCTCCGGAGTCAGAAACTTGACTCGATCTTCCTCACTAATACTTATCTTCTGAAAAAAAACCAGCACTGACTCTACTAACTCATGAATTGAGGTCGCTCGATCTTTGATCAACGAGATTAGTTTCGGCAAATCTGGCCCATCTTCCCATTTAACCTCCTTAGTCGCAGGGCTGTTACGAATAATGTCGGCGAGCGACTCGTTACTCTCAAGTTTAATATGCTCCCCATTTATCCAGTTAAGTTTAGCGCCATCGAATTTAGCAGGAGAACGACTCACATGCTCTAAATCAAACCAAGCCACAAACTGATTTTTAGTAAAAACCTCTTCGTCCCCATGCGACCATCCCAAACGGGCCAAATAATTCAGTAATGCATCAGGCAGAACTCCATCATCTCGATACTGAGTCACGCTAACCGCCCCATGTCGCTTGGATAGACGCTCACCATCATCTCCTAAAATCATAGGAACATGACCGAACACAGGCATTTCAAGATTAAGCGCTTGGTAGACATTAATTTGCCTTGGCGTGTTATTCACGTGGTCATCACCTCGAATCACGTGCGTCAAGTTCATATCATGATCATCAACTACCACCCCAAAATTGTATGTGGGTGTGCCATCTCCGCGCAACAACACGAAATCGTCAAGCTCCTCATTCGAAACGCTTATCTTGCCTTTAACCAAATCATCCCAAACAACATCACCTGCGTCAGGATTTCTAAACCTCAACACAGGCTTAATGTCCTCTGGAGGCGTTTTTCCCACAGAATTTTCAGGCCTCCATCTCCCATCATAGCGAGGCTTAAGACCAGCGCCTCGTTGCGCTTCTCGCATCGCTGTTAACTCCTCAGGCGTCGCATAACACCAGTAGGCTTTACCTTTGATCAGCAAAATCTCGGCAACTTCCCGGTACCTAACAAGTCGATCCATTTGGAAAACCGGACCCTCATCATAATCAAGACCCAACCAAGACATCGAGTCAAGGATCGCTTGCACTGAATCCGCAGATGATCTCTCCTGGTCAGTATCTTCAACTCGCAGGATAAACTGGCCACCGTGCTTCCTAGCATAGGCCCACGCGTAAAGCGCAGTCCGCGCCCCACCAATATGCAGATATCCGGTAGGGCTGGGAGCAAAACGAGTACGAACCATAGGTATCAGTCAATCAATTAAATATTACATTTTACGTTACAACGAATGAAAAGACCAAGAGCAGCGGACAACACAGCGAAGATAAAGCGCAAACACGAACATACTAAAAGTAATCAAAAAATCTGATTATTTATCGACTGATATGTGCCAAAATAACAACCTGTTTATTTGGAGCATTGAATATGTCGATACAAGTCTTATCAAAAAAAATTAGGGACTTGCAATCCAACTGGCCAGACAACTGGATCGGCATGAGAGAAACCTTCAGGTCATGCTATGAGCGGCTCGGACTCATCTCTCCATTTGACCCAGAAACCGAAAGAGTGTCCAGATTGATAGCTGCTGGCTTGGCTGTTTCTAATTTTGTTGAACACTCGTGTAAAAAAATGGCAAGAAAAAATAAGGAGCCCAACTACCACTCAAGATTACACACCGCTATTGTACTGGAGAGCCTAACCGCCTTATTGCTCGAGCACCGAAAAATAAACAAAATAACCACTAAATCTCTTCTCGGAGAAGAAATACTCGTACTTGTTGCAATGGCAGGTCATGATGCCGGCCATAATGGCAGCAGAAATAGTTCGACTTGCCAGTTGGAATCACGATCTTTTAGATTGATCCGCCCCTTATTAGAGGCTGCAAAATGCAATCAAAAGGACATATACGATATCAAACGCATAATATGGAGTACCGACCCAACGCTCTATGCGAGACTGCATAAAGGCGCCCAAACCACAGAATTTGAGTTAAATCATCCAGCTTGGCAAGCTGTCATTTGTCAAGAAGCCGACATTCTTGCAAGCGCGATACCCGAATTCGGAAAAAACCTCACACAAAGACTCGCCGATGAGTGGAGAAAACTAGATCCGATCTCTGCCGAGGGTCTACTATCAAGGGGTGGACGAATTTACTTTTTAACTCACTATGCCAAGTTCTCATCTCCGGCTGCGCGATCCCTCGGGTTACAAAAAATTGTTGATGAGCAATTATCCGGCTTACAAGGGAGCTATTCATCAAGGAATCCTTGATGAATCCTACCCGTCACCAAGTAGAAGCGAAAAGTTTTTAGGCATGTGTAACTTAATGCCCCGGAAGTCATTTCACCTGTTACCATGAAAATGTGGGGAGTTATATTTTCAATATAAAATATAAGCGAACAATATGCTCATAAACATCAAAAATGACTTTATTTCTCGACTAGAGCAAAAAAGAAAAGAGATACTACCTCAAAGTCCACCTGACTATTTGAACATCATCGCTGATGCGGTTCATACATCAATGAACCTTATTAGTAGATCTGATGCCTTGTATCACGACGTCGAACATACCTCCCTGGTCACGTTATGCGGTCAGGAAATATTTGCAGGCAAAAAAACTCTTGAAGGCGAACTCGACGCATCTGATTGGCTTCACTTCACCCTGGCCCTGCTCTTTCACGATATCGGATACGTGAAAAATATTCTTGCTGGCGACAAAGGCATGACGCAAGTCATTAACTCCAATGGTGAAACCCGCACTTTAGCACCCGGCGATACTGACGCTAGTTTAACGCCCTACCACGTTGAACGGGGAAAACTCTTCATACATCAGAGAAATTGGCATAAAGACATTGATAAAGCATTACTCGAAAACCTTATAAGCTATACGCAGTTCCCAATACCTGATCGCAATGCGGCCAGCAGCAAAGAAGAAGAGAAATTTCATGCTCTAGCTAACTTAGTGGGATCTGCAGATTTAATAGGTCAGCTCGCCGACCCCATGTATGACATCAAGATACCCAGATTATTTTACGAATTCAGCGAAACTGGGGCGGCAAGCAAGATGGGTTATCAATCACCTGATGATCTCCGTGCCGGATATCCGGCATTTTTTCTTAATTTCGTTAAACCTCATATCGGCGCCGCACTTGACTATTTGAAAGTTAGTGATCAAGGCAGAGACTGGATATCCAGTTTAAATTATCACGTATTTTCACAAAGCCACAAAGCGGAGCTTGAGAAAAGTGGCATTGATCTTTTGAGTGAAATCACAAAAATAAAAGCGCGAAAATATAAAATTGAAGAATTGATTGTCCTCATTTTAGAGAAAATATGTAAGTATAAAGATTGGCCGTTAGGTCACGCCTATGTTGTCCAACGAAATGATGATGATGCGCTGCTCCGGTCAATGAAAATCTGGTACTCGGACAAAACTAATGACGCGCTGAAGGAATTCAAAAAAATCAGTGAGAGTTATATTTTTAAATCTGGAGAAGGCCTGCCTGGTAGAGTTTGCAGTACAGGGGCTTTGCAAACTGTTTTCGATGTCACCGTGGATCCTAATTTTCCTCGTGCTAAATTAGCAAGTGATATTGGAGTCCGCGGCGCATTTGCTTTTCCATTAAGTGACGGTTTGGGCGTTCGATGGGTTCTTGAGTTTTTTAGCCCTGACCCGGAAGTACTCGATCCGTCCGTCTTAGAGCTCATGAAACATGTCAGTACTTATATAAGTAAGGACTTTCACGAATGATTAATTTCACGAGAATCGCTAAAGCAGAATTTGAAAAAGTTCTAGCCGAGTCCATTGAATACCAGAATTCAGATGTGCTTGCAGCATCAGAGGTAATCAAAAATATGGCATTGATTTCGTTCACGCGATCCGCAAAGTCAAGTAGCCTCTATTTTTCACTCAGTCACGTACTCTCCACATCAATTGTCGGGCTTCATATCCTTAATGCGATGCGATGCCGAGACGGCTTGGTCAGGCCAGCTCAGATCATTAACTTAATGGCTTCCGTGCTATTTTGTAATATAGGAGTTATTAGGGGTATTTTGAACGAGGATAATGGCGATCATCAAAAAATAGATAATGAAAAACCGCGTTTCATAGATCAAAGCTTTACCGACTCCTCGCTATGGCCCTATAAATCCTTCCGAAGCACTAAATTCATTCAAGAAATATCGTTTTTAGACTCGAGCATAAATTACGAATTAGTTAGTCGAGCAATTGAATACTCTGACTTTTTCGGAAAAGCACCAGATCCCTCTGCAGATGCCGGTGAGATAGCCAAATATGTTCGTGCGATTCAAGTCATAACTCTGATGTCAGATCAAAACTATGAACGCAAACTGGTGGAGTTTTATTTGTCAGCAAAAGAGGCAAACTTAATCAATTCAACCGTATTTAAGGATCTCGCTGATTTCAGACAAAAATGGGTTCAATATTTTTGGGAACGCCTATATCCTGTTGTCGGCGAAGAAATCATGCTTTTGAGGGAAACGACTGAGGGAAGAAATATCGTTTCGCAAATGTATTCTCATCTCTAACTCGAATTACTGCTTTTTAATTCAGAAGCTACAAACGGGAAAAGCAATTCTGAGAGTCAATATGCAAGCTCAGCCGCTATTAACCCAACGATCGCGCCAAAAGTTAAACTGATTCTCATTTTTAACCAGAATTTGGGTAAAGCTAGTCGTTTGCTAAAATAGGTATCGACTGCGAGGGTGAGCAAAAATAATACTAAAAGTGGTCCTACTCGAACAGCTTGGGGTAATAGCAGACATATCCACCCTAGAATCGCAGGTGCAACACCCCAATAAAATAACGCCTCTCGCAGCGATCTAGGCATATCCTGATTAGAGAGCGCTAAACCCCATGAAATGGCTCCAAGAAACGAGATAATCAATGCTGCATAAAGATGGATTGCAAATACCCAAAACTCTGCCTGATCAAACCAATAGACTAGGAACGCACAGCCAAAGAAGGGAATCAGACCACCGTAGCCTAAGCTCTGAATGACTATTAAATGTGAGCGCAATTCAGTCACAGAGATTTCGAGACTTAATAATCGAGCCTAATTATCCAGCCATCAAGCTGCTTAAATACCGCTAACCGCTTTCGAATATAAAAATTCTTCTAAACCCCAGATACCACCTTCACGCCCTACTCCTGACAACCCAACTCCGCCAAACGGACTGGCCGGACTCAGTAATTGGCCATTGACTTCCACCATGCCAGATTTCAATTTTCTAGCTAAATGTCGGGCTCTATCGACATCCCCAGTTTGTACGTAATTCGTCAATCCATAGGGGGTATCATTAGCAAGCTCTATTGCGTGCTCTTGATCTTTGAAAGGAATAATTGATAGGACAGGACCAAATATCTCCTCTCTAAATATATCCATCTCGGGAGTTACATCGGCAAATACCGTAGGTTTTACAAAATAACCTTTGGCGAATCCATCCGGGCGCCCTTCACCTCCACAAACCAACTTAGCGCCTTGGGCTATGCCACGACTAATGAGTGATTGAACCTTTTCATACTGAGTAGCTGAAGCAACTGGCCCAATGTGCCGTCCTTCCTCATGAGCGAGACCAACCATCGTTTTGTTTGCCATTTCATGCGCCTGTTCTACTGCTGACGCGTACATTGATTCCTCGACCAGCATTCTCGTTGGCGCATTACAAGACTGACCGCTATTCAAAAAGCACTGACGTACCCCTCGCCCAACAGCCTTTTCGTCCGCATCGGCGAAAATTATATTTGCTCCCTTTCCTCCCAATTCAAGACAAATTGGCTTAACGTGCTCACTCGCTGATTGCATTATCAATCTGCCAGCTCTGGTTGATCCTGTAAATGATATGGCTGCTACGTCGGGGTGCTTCGTTAGCCAAGTTCCCACGCCAGCGCCATCACCGTTAACAAGATTAAATACACCTTTTGGGAAGCCAGCCTCCTCAATCATTTCCGTAAGCAGCATCGAGGACAAAGGCGCTATCTCTGACGGCTTCAATACTACCGAACACCCAGCGGCGAGTGCAGGCGCAACCTTTAACATGACTTGATTCATGGGCCAATTCCAAGGGGTTATTAATCCCACAACACCAACGGCCTCATGAAATACATTATCAATACCATCCTTCTTCGTGACGTGGGTTACAAACTCAAATGTCTCCAACGTTTTGATGGTTTGCCTTAGGTGCCCATAGCCTGCGCCAGCTTGTGCCGTTTTCGCAAGCGCGATCGGCGCACCCATCTCTGATGAGATGACTTCAGCCATGTCATCCATTTTAGTTTTATAAATATCTAAAAGACGCTCGAGTAACGCTTTTCGCTCCGCCACTGATGTCTCAGACCATTCCGCTTGGGCTTTCTTCGCGGCAGCGACCGCAAGATTAAGATCCGTCTCATTTCCAAGGGAAATAGTCTCAATTACCTCTTCCGTCGTCGGGTTAATAACGGATAACGCCTGATCAGAATGCGCTTTTACCCAAGCACCATCAATAAAAAAATCTGTCTTGCTATGCATTGAGCACCTCACGAAATAAAAAAATGAATATAGAGCTGATCAGATTCTATCAAATGTATGTCGAAAGTAGATTTAGAATGATATACATCGCTACATGAACAATCAGAACACACGTATGATATTTCACCAACTAAGCTAACGGTAATAATTCTATGTCCATACACCTCGTTTCTTTTGTGGGTCACCTCGCTTTTTTTCTTACCGCCATTTCATTTGTAGTTAAGGACATTGTGGTACTTAGAATACTCGCAATATTCAGCTCCGTTGCCGCTATTTTTTACAATTACTTCCACCCAATGGGCTCTCCAGACTGGATTCCGTTATCGTGGTGCATCATCTTTGCATTGATAAATGTCTGGCGCGTTTGCCAAATCTATACGGAAAAATATCAAGTTTCGTTAAGCTCTATTGAATTAGAGATGCTGGACACAAGCTTTTCTAACTTCAACCCAGTTGAATTTGCCAAGCTGATGCGCGCTAGTCATTGGGAAAGTGTCGACGCAAGTACGACTTTGACCAAGGAAAATGAGGTGCCTGAAAAATTGTACTTCGTACAAAATGGTTCTATCTTGGTTACTCGAGACGCTAAGGAAATCGCTCGCATATCAGATGGCACTTTTATAGGTGAAATGTCTTTCATCAATGATAGTAGGGCCTCTGCAACGACGACCACCTTGACGTCAACAAAGCTGGTAGCGTGGGACAGGCTGGCTCTAGATCAACTGCTTTCACGAAACCCAACGCTAAGCATCTTGCTCAAGCATAGCATCAGTGTAGATTTAACCAAAAAAATCAAAGGTCAACCAGACCCCATTTAAACCAAGTTATTTGGGCTCCTCGCTAAACAGTCCAGTCACGATGCATTCTGGTGGACCTTCTTCTGCACTGGCTTCCTGGACTAGCTTGAATACAGCACCAAAACGTTGCCCATTCTTTTCATAAATTTCAACGATCACATCATCGAAAAGAAGCTCTAAATCACACTCCTCCGTTTTGATCCAGCGTAAGTTGGAAACAGGTGATATGTGTACCTTGTAGGTATTTTGATGTTCATACGCTACGGTTGCGGTAAATACTCCCGATGCTTGAACATCACTACTCCAAGCGCCAGCAACTTGCCATGGCATCACCCCTAATATAAACAATACAATGCTATCTCTCATCAACATACGTAAGTCTCAAACTCCAATAATTAATCCCAGACTACAAATTCTCAATATTGTCGCGCAAGTCACGGGCTCGAGCCGCTATCTTGACCATCTCACTCTCAGTTTTACGATCTATATTCTTCAACATCATAGCCATTCTCGGGTTGTTCTTAAAGGCTTTTCGGTGCGTAATCAAAAAATCCCAATAAAGCGTATCAAAGGGACAGGATTGCGCCCCGTGTTTTTCTTTTCTTTGATACTTGCAAGATTTACAATAATCGCTCATTCGGTTGATGTACGCACTACTCGACACATAAGGCTTTGTCGCGAGTATTCCACCGTCCGCATATTGACTCATGCCGATGGTGTTAGGCACTTCAACCCACTCCAAAGCGTCTATATAAATCCCGAGATACCATAAATGTACGTCACGTGGATCAAGGCCGGCTAATAATGAAAAATTACCTACGATCATTAAGCGCTGTATATGATGCGCGTAAGCTGTATCTAATGACTGGTTTATGGTTACATTCATACATTTCATGTCAACCTCTCCAGTCCAAAACCAAGCCGGTAATTTATTAGAGAATGCAAATGCATTACTTGATAAATAATCGGGCATTTTCGCCCAGTAGATCCCTCTCACATACTCCCTCCAACCGAGTACTTGACGCACAAATCCCTCAACGCTTGCTATATTGTTGTGATCCGGCTCTAACGCATCTAAGGCTGCGTTGAGTACCTCATGCGGAGAAATCATTTTTAGGTTCAAAGAAAACGATAACAAAGAATGGAAAAGTGTCTGGCTTTTCTCTGACATCGCATCTTGATAGTCACCAAAAAATTGTAAATTAGTATCACAAAACCGCTTTAACATCGCAAGAGACTCATCACGATTTGAAGGCCATTGAAATGCCGCGGCGTCTGGATTTCCAAACGTTATAACTTTTGCTTTAATGATTTCACTCCAAAGTGCGGAATGATCATGAGTTGGTCTTGATGTTGAGTCTGGCGAAGGGTCTCCGCGCCAAGACTTTCTATTCTCCTTATCGAAGTTCCAAGCGCCACCAATAGGCTTTCCCTCCTCCATCAACACGTTATGCTTTACCCTCAAGTGTCGATACCAATTTTCCATCTTCCAAATCGAACGGCTCTTCATGAACAAAGAAAGACCGTCACGCGGCTCAAGAAAATGCTCAGTAGTGGTGTCTCCACCATCTAATGAAGATGAGTTAAAAAACTTCTTCAACTCTTGATCAACATACCAAGAATCTGGTTCTTGCCATACAAATGAAGAGACAGCAAACTTTTGACAAAAGTAAGAAACATTGCTGGAAAAACTCTGCTGGTTATCAGGTGCGCTGATAGTCACATAATGAACACGATGCCCAAGAGAGGTTAGAGATTCAGAAAACGCACGCATCGCCGCAAACGTACCCAGTATTTTTTGAGCGTGCTGAGGCGAGCGTTCAGCTTCAGACGCAACTTCCATCATGAGATAAATCACACTAGGATCAATCACCTGATACCAAGAGTGGTTAAGATTGAGTTGATCGCCAAGAATTAAGCGTAACTCTTTCATGTCTTAGCCAACCTCTTTCGAACGACGACATCGAATAGAGCAAAACTTAACGTGGCTCCAGTCTCTTTCCCATTTTTTTCGCCACGAAAATAGTCTTCTACACGACGAACACACTTTGGTTGGTAAGTTTGTTTTATAGGCGCCTGATGGTTGCCCTTTCCTAGAACGCACCATTTAGTCAGAACGGCGTAACCAAGCTGGCTTAACGCTCTCTTTTTCCTCTAATGCTTGAAGGTACTTTGAATGCCTATCCAGTTCCTCACCGGAAGCTTGAAGAACAAGAACATTACTATGAGGATTATTTGACGCATTAAACGAAGACGCCTGCCTCTTATTGACGCCTTCCTGGAGCAAACTATCCTGACCCCGTGTCATCGCAAGGTAAACCTCAGCAAGAAGTTGCGTATCAATTAGCGCTCCATGAAGTGTGCGAGAAGATCGATCAACGGCATAACGTTCACAAAGCGCATCCAATGAATTCCTTCTTCCTGGATGCAACCTTCTAGCCAGCGCTAATGAGTCGATTATTTCTTCACAATAATCCCCCAATACACCCAACCCTAGCTTATCTAGCTCCATATTCAAAAAGCCAACGTCAAACGAAGCATTATGCATGACAATAATGCTGCCTTTTATGAAAGTCAGTAGATCCTCAACCACCAGGTCAAATGTTGGTTTATCCTCTAAGAACTCGTCGCTCAATCCATGCACCTCGTACGCACCGTGATCAACAGTACGCTGCGGATTCACATAGACTTGAAAAATATTGCTCGTTACCGTTCGGTTATCCACCTCAATTGCTGCAACCTCAATAATCCGATGACCCGCTGCAGCGCTGAGTCCAGTTGTTTCCGTATCTAAAATTACATGGCGCAAACCGTTCTCCTAAAACCGAACTAACTCTTTTACCATCCCAGGGGCACACCTTTGTTAGCTAATGCATCTGCCCGTTCATTTCCGGCGTTTCCTGTGTGCCCCTTAACCCACACCCATTTGATCTCATGATTCGCTACGAGTTCATCAAGGGGCTTCCATAAGTCAACATTTTTTACAGGTTTCTTACTACTTGTCATCCATCCTGTTCTCTTCCAATTAGAAATCCATAGATTAATTCCGTTTTTAACATATTGAGAATCGATATATAAGTGAACCTTTGATGGGTTTTTCAAAACTCGTAGGGCTTCAATAACTGCCTGAAGCTCCATACGATTATTTGTGGTCTGCATCTCGCCACCATATATCTCTTTCTCATGCTGTCCATAAACAAGATATGCGCCCCATCCACCAGGCCCAGGATTCCCCTTGCAAGCTCCGTCCGTGTATATGTCCACAATATTTTCTATTTGCAATTGTCTACCTCTTGACACTGTAATGCCTTTGCGGCTTCTCTACGAGTTGGCCTAACCGCGCCACGAACTGAACCGTAAGCTGGCCATCGGCTAATGTTTAGTCGCATGCCTCGAACTCTTTTGATCCCTTTTAATACATAAATGCCACCAAATATAGGCCACCAACGATCGCCCGCTGACTCCATAAAAGAAAGTCGCTCGCGCCACTTCTCAGCATGAACAGGCAAACCATAATAACCCCACCGTCCAGCCTCAATCTCGATACTCAATAATTTAAGCCAATCCTTTACTCGCCACAAACTCAGCAAATCTGGAGCGTCAACATTTTTCTTTGAAAGGTACTTCAATAGCGTATGCCGAATGCCCCATAAACTGGTTGGATTAAACGATGACAACACAAAAGAACCACCAGGCACCAAAATCCTCTCAACCTCTCGGATAACACTATGTGGATTTGCACTAAATTCTAGCCCATGGGGGAGTACGACAAGATCTATTGAAGAGGACTTTATGGGACTTTGGTTAGAACGCCCCAAGATATCACTCGACCGATATTCGGACAAAACAAACTTGTTTGGAATACGACTATCTAAGAGAAAATCATGCCCATATCCTCCGATTTGAATAGCGTTATATCCAAAAATATCTGACACCATAATATCGATTATTGAGCGTTCCAATTTCAGTAGATCTCTACCCAAAGATCCATCAAAACAATTAAGCAAGTTTACTTCGTTATTGTGTGTTGACATTTAACGCTAAGACACCAAAGATATAGCTATATGAATAATATGCAAGTTTATCCGGTTAAAGCATTTCGGGACAATTACATTTGGACGATAAATAATGAAACCCATGCGGTAGTTGTTGATCCTGGCGACTCAAAACCTGTTATTGACTTCTTGAGGTCAAAAAAGCTTACGTTGATAGCCATTCTAATCACCCATCACCATCCTGACCATATCGGCGGAATTAAAAATCTTTTAGATCAATACGATATCCCAGTTTACGGGCCAGAGACAGAAGCGATTCCAGGAATTTCACACAAACTCGTTGAAGGCGACTTGGTTCGATTAGATCAACTAAGCCTCACCTTTAAAGTTCTTGATATACCCGGGCACACGGCGGGCCACATCGCATATTTTGATCATCAACGATTATTTTGCGGAGATACCTTATTTTCTTGTGGGTGCGGCAGAATATTTGAAGGCTCTCCGCCGCAAATGTTTCGCTCAATCGAAAAGCTAACCAACCTGCCGGACTTAACGGAAGTTTACTGCACTCACGAATACACGCTATCAAATATAAAATTTGCACGCACAGTCGAGCCGGATAATAAAGATCTCGAGGATTACGAAAAGCTCGTTGAGCATAAGCTTGCGAACAAACAGATATCGCTTCCCACATCAATTGGTCTAGAAAAATTAATTAACCCTTTTCTTCGATACAACGAACCCACGGTGATTAAGGCCGCTCGGACTCGCTCAGAAACTCCGGTTTCCAATGAAATAGAGGTGTTTGCTACGATACGTGCTTGGAAAGATAACTTTTAAGCTAATGTTGATCCTTTCGTCGCACACCATCATGCATCTCCGAATATACATTTCCTCATTTGTGGTTATGGTAGCGATCGGGCTAACGCTAGGAGAAGCGATCGCACAACAATCAAAACAAAGCGATCAAAAAATTATCGAAGAATCCCTTCATGAACATGATATTAAAACTGTAAGTTTCTGGTCTTTTAATTATATTGACCTAAACTCGAAAAACGAACCGCAAACCATAGACCTCACCTCTATCCCAAGCATCTGGCCTCGCCTTATCGCTGGCTTTGGCATGCCTGAGATGTACCACAACAATGAGTTTATACACACCGTGAAGCGAGGAGATACATTGTCAGGAATTTCCAGTCGATATGGTGTCGCAATACAAGCTATAAAAAAATGGAATAACTTAAGCGGCTCATTGATAAAAACAGGACAAAGACTAATCCTACACAAGGACGGACAAGGACGGCGTGTCAGGAATTATGAGAAGCGGTATAAAACTAATCTACCTTACTTGACACGCATATTTAATCGAAGTCAGAAGTACATCCACTTTATTTTAGGTGAATTAGAAAAAAGACAGATGCCAACAGAATTGGCTTTGCTACCCATGATCGAGAGTGCTTACTATCCAGTAGCGTATTCCAGAGCGCACGCGGCTGGTTTATGGCAATTCATCCCATCGACCGGAAAAAACTACGGACTTGAGCAGAATTGGTGGCGAGACGAACGTAGGGATGTCATTGCTTCGACCAAAGCAGCCCTTGACTACCTTCAAGTATTACACGCTGAATTCAATGACTGGCAGCTTGTTTTAGCAGCATACAATTGGGGAGAAAACGGATTAAGACGATCCATCAAGCAAAATAAGAAACGTGGACGGGGAACTAAGTACTCAGACCTTAGGATGCCGCGTGAAACAAGAAATTACGTCCCTAAATTGCAAGCTATTAAAAATATCGTACTTGAAGTGGATTCAGGCAAATTACTACTGCCACATGTGGCTGACTATGCCTATTTCACCGCAGTCTCGGTTCCCAATCTAATTGACATAAAGCTCGCTGCTAAACTCGCCCAAATTGATTTAGAAGAATTTGAGATGCTTAATGCGTCACATAACCGTCCCGTCTTTACTACGGATGGCGAAACACTCATGCTATTACCGAGTAACCGTGTGAATATATTTAATCAGAATCTAAAAAAACACCTCGGTCCCTTAACAAATTGGGGGACATACCAATTTAAAGAGGGCGATACGCTATCGCAAACCGCAGAGCGTTTTAATATAAAACTGGATAAATTAAGAGCTATCAATGGCTTAAAGCCCCACTTCCCAATTCGAGTGGGACAAGCCATATTGGTCCCTTGGACAAACACTCACGAGGCCTCAAATCTTAGTCAGACCTGGTCTCGACCAGAATTTTCACAAGCAAGTTCACTGTACGGAAAGGAATTCGTATATCGAATTAAACGTGGAGACACTCTTTCAGGCATTGCCAAACGGTATGGAGTGTCCATAAAGGCCCTTAAAAAGTGGAATGGGTTAAAAAACTCAACAATACGAGTCGGTAAAAAATTAATCATATATAAAGATCTCGCAATTCCCCGTGTATCACAAATGTTAGAGAGTTAAAATAACGTCTATTAAAAATAAATGGTGTACCCATGGGATTCTTATCGGATAAAAAATTACTTATTACCGGATTACTCAGTAATCGGTCCATAGCTTACGGCATTGCTAGAGCCGCTTTACGTGAAGGGGCCACACTCGCATTCAGTTATGCCGGCGGTGAAAAAATTGAAAAACGGGTGAAAGATCTTGCACGTGATTTCGATACGGACCTAGTCTTTCCTTGCGATGTGGCTGAAGATGGAGAAATTAAATCCTTATGCAATTCTCTAAAGAAGGAATGGGGAAGACTTGATGGACTAGTTCACTCGATCGCTTTCGCTCCAAGAGAATCACTAAGTGGTAACTATCTTGAATCGGTAAGTCGAGAATCCTTTCAAATTGCTCATGATATAAGCTCCTATAGCTTTTCTGCGCTCGCAAAGGCTGCACATCCACTGATGCTGGGTAACAACGGATCGCTCTTAGCTTTGACCTATCTAGGTTCTCAACGAGCATTTCCAAGTTATAACGTTATGGGGTTAGCGAAAGCAAGCTTAGAAGCTAATGTTCGTTACATGGCAAGCAGTCTTGGAGCAGACAATATTCGTGTTAACGCAATATCAGCAGGTCCGATCAAAACTCTGGCAGCCGCGGGAATTGGTAGCTTTTCTAAGCTACTCTCGTTTGCAGAAAGAACAGCCCCCTTAAGAAGAAACGTAACGATTGATGAAGTAGGAAACACAGCAGCATTTCTACTTAGCGACCTGGCTAGTGGTATCACCGGAGAAATAACTTATGTTGACGCGGGATTTAACACATCCGGTATTGCGCCGTTAGAGAACTAAATTTCAAGAGGCCTAGTTATTTAAACCGTCCAGCCCGATAGCATCACTCTTGATACGGACGTTGGCTTTTTCACGCAAACTCGCGATATACGCGTCCATTTGTTGTTGTTGCATCATCTGCTCAAGCTGTCTTTTCGCTGTATCAAGATCATTCTCAGTGACTTCGTCTAAATCAACAATCTTTGAGACGCGAAACACGACATAACGACCATCATCAATAGGCATACCAACATGGGCGGGTAAAGCATCTTTAGATACACCAAACACTGCCCTTAACCCCTCGGGATGGAGACCTTGTCTCTTCACTAATGTCACCATGCCCGGCTTGGACCATTCGGCACCCGTAACCTCTTGTCCTGCCTCAAGAGACCCTAACGCCAACTCGCCTTCCGATACCGCTTTGTCTAACGCTCCTTGCGACTTTAAAAAATCCTTAACTTCATCAGCAACATCCTCAAATGCCATATCCTCCTCTATGGCATATTCGACCATTCGGGCAGCAACTAGAGTTTTTGGTTGGACCTCAAAAGCCTCAGTGTTACGTTTTTCTTCCATTGATTCTGCCGAAAAAATAGCCTGTAGCAACTCGGGTTTACCGAGTAACGTGTTATAGCCTGCGCTCTCTCTAGTAATCCAGTCGCTGGTTTGCACAGTCAGTCCTAACTCTTCTGCAACAGGTAATAGACTGTCATAGTCAGTATATACCCGGTCACTAAACACCTGAGATGCACTTAGGTACGTTTCTTCCACCTTCGACGTACGAATATCTTTTTCTATATCATCTCTAACCTCAGAGAATGGGGTTGTTTCGACGCTCTTCACATCATCGACACGTATGATGTGAAATCCATACTGAGTCTGAATAGGACCAACAATCGATCCCTTATCGGCTTCAAATAGAGCTTTGTCAAAAGGCTCAACCATAAGACCACGCGATAGAAAACCAAGATCTCCATCATTTTCTGCGGACCCGGGATCGTTCGAATATTCTAGAGCAAGTGGTCCAAATTGATTCGGGTCATTCCTAACTTCTGCCAGAAGCTTTTCTGCTTGCGCCTTTGCAGCAGCCTTCTCTGAATCCGGTGCATCCTCAATAACTGAAATTAAAATATGACTGGCCTTTCGCTCCTCGATTGTCTGAAATTCCGAAAGGCGATCCTGATAAGCTTGTTCCAACTCATCCTCTGAAACTGAAACCGACGCCGCTGCAGACTCTTCATTAAGCACTAAATATTCGACCTTAGCTCGCTCAGGCAGTACGAACAAGCTACGGTTTTCATCGAAATAAGCTCTTACCTCCTCATCCGTGACCGAAATTGATTCACGATACTTCGCTGGCGAGAAAATCAATTGACTTACTTCACGCTGTTGACCGCGTTGCTTAACAAGTCGTTGTACGACTGAATCCGAAACGATTGCTGTTTGTGTTACAACGTTTTGTAATCTGCCGACTAATAAATCCTGCGTAATTTGTATTTCAAATTCTGCGGGGCTGAGATTTTGTGCTCTCAGTAATCGTTCGTACTTCTCGACAGAAAACTCACCGGAATCATCAAAAAATGCTGGCACACCAGATATAACTTCTCGCAGCTCCTCAGCAGAAACCATCATTCCCATGCTGTTAGCCTGATTAAGCAGTAGTCTTCTCTGGATAATATTGTTCAATACGGACATTTTAAATTCTGGCGTTTGAAGATACTCAGCAGCTTGCGGATTGGCTTGAGTTTGTGGGCGAAGTCGGTCTTGCTCTTGACGCACCATCATGCTCAATTCCTGCTGAGAAATTGCGCTATTACCTACTTCGGCAACAACTTGCGCAGAGTCCTGACCGCGGAAGTAAGAATCAACACCAAAGAGCGCGAATGTCAACACGATCAGAACTAAGATCGCCTGTGAAAATATTTTATTTTTACTTATGAAATCGAACATGGAGTCAACCTGATTTGATTACCGTAATTATCGATGGCATAGATTAACAAAAAAGGCGAACTTACGTTCGCCTTTTTCTATTGGCGGAGTGGACGGGACTCGAACCCGCGACCCCCGGCGTGACAGGCCGGTATTCTAACCAACTGAACTACCACTCCTTAACGTCAGTCTGGTGGGTGCTGAGAGGTTCGAACTCCCGACATTCGCCTTGTAAGGGCGACGCTCTACCAGCTGAGCTAAGCA